>Ga0326726_10000088_pt1 | contig 87219 bp, 81 predicted proteins | sample MHFenrmetagenome_2_FD_207603 | JGI IMG/M metagenome (GOLD analysis project Ga0326726, IMG submission 207603) | Lab enriched peat soil microbial communities from Michigan Hollow, Ithaca, NY, United States - MHF15MN | ecosystem: Environmental > Terrestrial > Soil > Wetlands > Peat | place: USA... | reverse complement strand
AAAGCCGATCGAAACGCCCGTGCGCGAACGCCATCCGGCAGCCGCTGCGATTCGACGGGCCGAACGCGCTCGCGTTCTCACGTTGTTCAGACCTTCCCTAGAGCAATGGCGCCCCCACGCTCACTGCCTTGGCTACGGCCGACGCTTCGCGCCTTCACATCGCTGCGCGATGTGAGCCTGCGCCGCAACCGCCTGCGGCGGTTGTCGCAGCTCCCCGAGGGGGCTGCGGTGCCCTTCGGGCGGCCGGGCGGGCACCGGGCCTCCGCCTGAACCATCGAGCTGGTCGACCATGGATTACGCTGCTGTCGTCCTGCTCGAGATCCTGTATATGATCGCCTTCCTCGCGCTGATCAGCGCGGGGTTGGCGGTGGTGTTCGGGATGATGCGCGTCATCAACCTCGCGCACGGCGAGTTCGTGATGATCGGCGGCTACACCACGATCGCCAGCATCCAGGCCGGCATCGACATCTGGTTCGCGATGCTGGTGCTATCGCCGCTGGTGGTCGGCATCCTCGGCCTCGTCGTCGAGCGCATCGTGATCCGCCATCTCTATGGCCGCATGATCGACACCATGCTCGCCACCTGGGGCCTGAGCCTGCTGATGGTGGGTCTGGTGACGCTGATCTTCGGCAACACCGCGGTCAGCGTGCCGGCGCCGATCCAGTCGTATCAGGTCGGCGAGTATCAGATGGGCGGCTACAACCTGTTCATCATCGCGATCGCGATCCTCGTGGTGCTGCTGCTGTGGCTGGTGCTGCGCTACACGCGCGTCGGGCTGGTCGCGCGCGGCGCGATGCAGAACGCCGAGGTCGCGTCGTCGCTCGGCTACAACCCGCAGAAGATCTACATGTGGACCTTTGCCGCAGGCGCCGCGCTGTCGGGGCTGGCGGGCGGCGTGATGGCGCCGCTCACCGGGCTGCTGCCGTCGTCGGGGTCGCTGTACATCGCCAAGGCATTCATCACGGTGATCACCGGCGGGGCGGCGATCATCTCGGGCACGCTGGCCAGCGCCGCCATCTTCGGCACGGTCAACCAGATCGTCTCGTTCGGCTCGACGCCGGTGATCGGCGAGATCGCGATGCTGGCGCTGGCGATCATCCTGCTGCGCCTGATGCCCCAGGGCATCACCGGCCGCTTCTTCAAGAATTCGACATGAGCCGCCGGGCCGCTCCCAAGGCGACAACGAAGTTGCGGCGAAGATTCACAACTGCGCGGAGTGCTTGTGATGTCGCAGCCAATTCCGGACTGCGGAGCACGGAGGATTCCGAATGACGGGCAACCCGACCTTCGGCATCGGGCGCGTCCGTTGGGGCTGGTTCATCGTTGGGTCGCTGGTGCTGCTGCTGCTGCCAGCGGTCACCGGCACCAACACGCCGACGCTGTTGCTGATCTGGGCGCTGTTCGCGCTCTCGCTCGGCTTGATGTGGGGCTTCGCGGGCCTGCTGAGCTTCGGCCATGCGGCTTACTTCGGCCTGGGCGCCTACACCTACGCGATCACCTCGACCAACATCGGCGAGAGCACCGGCCCGCTGCTGCTGGCGATCGTGCTGCCGGCGGCGGCGGCGGCGGTGATCGGCGCGATGATGTTCTACGGCCGCATCAGCGACGTCTACATGGGCGTGATCACGCTCGTCGTGACGCTGATCCTGTTCAAGTTCATGAACGCCACCGCCGGCGATGCCTACCGCATCGGCGCGGCCCGGCTCGGCGGCTTCAACGGCATCCCGGCGTTCCCGGTGCTCAACGTGCCCGGCGACCCTTCGATCCAGATCTTCGGCACGCCGTTCTACTACGTGGTCGCGGTGCTGCTGCTGCTGTGCTACCTGCTGTGCCGATGGATCCTGGCGTCGACCTTCGGCCGCGTGCTGATCGGCATCCGCGAAAACGAGTCGCGCGTCGAGCTGCTCGGCTACAGCGTGCCGCTGTACAAGACCGCGATCTTCACGATCAGCGCATCGATGGCCGCGCTGGCCGGCTGCCTGTTCGCCAACTGGGCCGAGATCGTGACGCCCGGCGTGTTCAGCCTTGGGGCATCGGCCGAGGTGATCGTGTGGACCATCGTCGGCGGCCTGGGCACGCTGGCCGGACCGATGCTCGGCGCGGTGGTGCTGGGCATGCTGAAGCTGCTGCTCGGCCAGCAGACGCTGATCGACAACTCGCTGGTGCTGGGCGCGATCCTGGTGCTGGTGGTGCTGCTGCTGCCGCGCGGCCTGCTGCCCACGTTCGCACGCTGGCGCGCGCGCCGCGCCATGGCCAGCATCAACCGGCGCCAGGCCAGCAGCACGCGACGCCGGCGCGCCACGCGCAGCGACGCGTGATGCGGCCACCGACGACGTCGCAGGGAAGATCGTCGTGACCGACACCGTGCTCGACACCCGCGACCTGTCGATGCGATTCGGCGGTGTGCAGGCGGTCAACAACGTCAATTTCTCGCTCAAGGAGCGCGAGCTGCGTTGCCTGATCGGGCCCAACGGCGCCGGCAAGAGCACGTTCTTCAAATGCCTGACCGGGCAGATTCGCTTGAATCACACGCATGGCCGCGTCTTCATCCGCGGCCACGATGTGACCGGCTGGCGCGCCTACGAGATCGTGCGGCTGGGTGTGGGCATCAAGACGCAGGTGCCTTCGGTGATGAATGGCCTGAGCGTCGAGGAGAACCTGTGGCTGTCGGCGCGCCGGGTCAGCGGCCGCGAAGGGGTGACCGCTGTGGTGGCCGAGGTGATCGAGCAGATGTCGCTCGAGGGCATCGCGCGGCGCACGGTGGGCGAGCTCGCGCACGGCCAGCGCCAGCTGGTCGAGATCGGCCTCGTGCTGGCGCAGCGCCCGTGGCTGCTGCTGCTCGACGAACCGGCGGCCGGCATCACCGGCGCCGAGTCCGAGCAGCTGGTGCGCATCATCCAGCAGGTCAACCAGAAGGCCACCATCGTCGTGGTCGACCACGACATGGAGTTCGTGCGCATGCTCGGCGCCCGCGTCACGGTAATGCACCAGGGTGCGATCCTGCGCGAAGGGCCGGTCGACGACGTGCTGGCCGACGCGCTGGTGCGCGAGGTCTACATCGGGAGCCGCGCGAAATGAATCCGTCCGACGTCGAACGCGTGGCCGCAGCGGACGATGCCGCCAGCAAGACCGACGTCGTGCTCGACGTCGCCGGCCTGCGCGCCGGCTACGGCCACGTGCCGGTGCTGCATGGCATCGACTTCCAGTTGCGCGAGGGCGAAGCGGTTGGCATCGTCGGCCACAACGGCGTCGGCAAGTCCACCTTCATGAAGGCATTGATCGGTCTGGTGCCGGCCACCGGCGGCCGCGTGTCGATCGACGGCATCGACGTGACGCGGATGAAAGCGTACGAACGCAGCCGCCTGGGGCTGGGCTACGTGCCGCAGGGCCGCGGCATCCTGCCGGGGCTGACCGCGCTCGAGAACCTGCGGCTCGCGTGGACCGCCGACTCCGGCGACATCGAGGCCGCCGCCATCGAGCGCGTGGTCGACACGCTGCCGCGGCTGCGTGCCCTGCTGGATCGCAAGGGCGGCGCGCTGTCGGGCGGCGAACAGCAGATCCTCGCGCTCGGCCGCGCGCTGATGCCGGCGCCGTGGCTGCTGCTGCTCGACGAACCTTCGGAGGGCATCCAGCCGTCGATCGTGCAGGAGATCGGCGAGATCCTGGCCGGCCTGCGCAAGCGCGAGAAGGTGTCGCTGCTCATCGTCGAGCAGAACCTCGATCTGGTGCTCGACGTCGCCGACCGCATCGTGGTGGTCGAACGCGGCCGCATCCAGCAGGAGGTCGACGCGCATGTCGTGCAGGCCGGCGGCCTCGCCGAGATGCTGGGCATGGGCGCCCGGCGTTTGACGAACAAGAGTGCGGCCAACCGACCGCCGGGTTTGCTGGCTCCGCAATCGACGGGCGCCGTGGCCGGTGTGTCGCGTGCGCCTGCGCGGCGCGACACCAGCCCGTCCGGCCGCGCGCCGTCGGGTGCGACGACCACCGGCTCGGCAGCGTTGCCTGCCTCGTCGCCGGCCGCATCCAAACCCGTCAACCGAGGTGACACCATGACGATGGTCAAACGACCCACGATCGAGCAGCTCCAGAAGATCGTGCAATCGCTGCACATGAGCATGTCGGAGCGCGAGGTCGGCGAGTACCTCGACGTGCTCGAGGGCACGATGCAGGCCTACGACCGCATTGCGCAGCTGCCCGACTATCTGCCCGAGGTGCGCTACCCGCGCACGCCGGGTACGCGCCCGTCGCCCTCGGAGAACCCGCTTGGCGCATGGTTCGTCAAGTCTGAGGTCAGAGGCGCGCCCTACGGGCCGCTGGCGGGCAAGCGCATCGTGCTGAAGGACAACATCTGTCTGGCCGGCGTGCCGATGATGAACGGCGCATCGACGCTCGAGGGTTACGTGCCCGACCTCGACGCGACCGTCGCCGCGCGCATCCTCGACGCCGGTGGCACCATCGTCGGCAAGGCGCACTGCGAATACTTCTGCCTCTCGGGCGGCAGCCACACCTCGGCAGCCGGCCCGGTGCACAACCCGTACAAGATCGGCTATTCGGCCGGCGGGTCGTCCAGCGGCTGCGCGGCACTGGTGGGCTCCGGAGAGATCGAGATGGCGATCGGCGGCGATCAGGGCGGCTCGGTGCGCATGCCGTCGTCGTTCTCGGGCTGCTACGGCATGAAAGCCACGCACGGTCTCGTGCCCTACACCGGTGCGATGCCGATCGAGGCGACGATCGACCACCTCGGGCCGATGACCGCCACGGTGGCCGACAACGCGCTGCTGCTCGAAGCGATCGCCGGCGCCGACGGTCTCGACCCGCGCCAGTACAACGTGCGCGTCGACAAATACACCGCCGCGCTCGGCCGCGGCGTGGCCGGACTGCGCATCGGCGTGTTGACCGAGGGCTTTCGCCACCCGTCGTCGGAACCCGATGTCGACCAGAAGGTGCGCGAAGCGGCCGAGCGTTTTCGCGCGCTTGGCGCTACCGTCGAGGAGATCTCGATCCCGATGCACCTGGACGGCCTCGCGATCTGGACGCCGATCGCGCTCGAGGGCCTGCAGGCGCAGATGATGCATGGCAACGGCATGGGCTTCAACTGGCAGGGCCTGTACACGACCAGCCTGCTCGATGCGCATGCGAACTGGCGGGCACGTGCCAACGAGTTGTCGCGCACGCTGAAGATATCGATGCTCGGCGGCGAGTACTTCTTGCGGCAGTACCGCGGCCACTTCTACGCCAAGGCGCAGAACCTCGTGCGGCTGCTGCGGAAGACCTATGAGCAGGCGTTCTCGCGCGTCGACCTGCTGCTGATGCCGACCACGCCGATGAAGGCCACCCCGCTGCCGCCGCAAGACGCGCCGCTGTCGCTGTATTGCCAGCGCGGATTCGAGATGCTGCCCAACACGACGCCGTTCTCGGTCTGCGGCAACCCGGGCATGAACGTGCCGTGCGGCCTGTCGGCGGGCCTGCCGGTGGGCATGCAACTGGTCGCAGCGCACTACAACGAGTCGACGATCTACCGCGCTGCGCACGCGTTCGAGCAGCTCGGCGACTGGCGCAACTTCTGACTCCCGAGCAGCGCCCGGACACTCGATGTCGGCCAACCCGTTTCGCTCCGACTGGCTCGACGGCGCTGCCGCCGATCGGCTGCGCCCGCAAGGCACGCTGTCGTACGTGTCGGGCTCGACCGACGAGCCGCTGCGATTCATCACAATCTCGCAACAGCTCGACAAGACGGTGGGCCGACACGGCTCGCGCGACGCGGCGATCTTCGAGGCCGAGGGGGTGCGGCTGTCGTGGTACGACCTCAAGGCCAAAGCCGATGAGCTGTCAGCTGGCCTGCTGGCGCTCGGCCTGCGCCGCGGCAACCGTGTCGGCATCTGGGCACCGAACCGCCACGAGTGGCTGATCACGCAGTTCGCGACGGCGCGCATCGGCCTGATCCTCGTCAACATCAACCCGGCCTACCGCAAGACCGAACTGGAGTACGCGCTCAACAAGGTCGGCTGCCGGGCGCTGGTGATGGCGCGCCGCTTCAAGAGCAGCGACTACCTCGGTATGCTGGGCGAGATCGCGCCCGAGGTTCACCTCAAGGGCGCCAGCGAGGTGCTCGACAGCGCACGGCTGCCGGCGCTCAAGCATGTGGTGCTGCTGGGCGACGAGCCGGTGCCGCCGCGTTGCCTGTCGTACCGACAGGTGTTGTCGCTCGGTGGCCCCGCGCAGCGAGCTCGGCTCGACGCGCTGACCGTCGCGCTCGACCCCGATGACGCGATCAACATTCAGTTCACCAGCGGCACCACGGGCTCGCCGAAGGGCGCGACGCTGTCGCATTTCAACATCGTCAACAACGCGCGTTATTGCGCCAAGGCGATGGCGCTCGGGCCCGACGACAGGCTGTGCATCCCGGTGCCGCTGTACCACTGCTTCGGCATGGTGCTGGGCGTGCTGTGCTGCGCCACGTCCGGCGCGACGATGGTGTTTCCCGGCGAAGGGTTCGACGCCGGCGACACGCTGAAGGCGCTGGCCAAGCACCGCTGCACCGCGCTGCACGGCGTGCCGACGATGTTCACCGCGATGCTCGAGGACCCGGGCTTCGCGCAGCACGATCTGTCCTCCTTGCGCACCGGCATCATGGCCGGCGCGCCGTGCCCGATCGAGACGATGCGCAAGGTGATCAACAAGATGCACATGCACCAGGTGACGATCGGCTACGGCATGACCGAGACCTCGCCGATCTCGTTCCAGTCGAGCCTCGACGACCCGCTCGAGCGCCGCGTGTCGACGGTCGGGCGCGTGCAGCCGCACCTGGAGGTGAAGATCGTCGACGGGAAGGGGCGGATCGTGCCGACCGGCCAGTCGGGCGAGTTGTGCACCCGCGGCTATTCGGTGATGCGCGGCTACTGGGACGACGACGCACGCACGCGCGAGTCGATCGACGCCGCCGGCTGGATGCACAGCGGCGACCTCGCCACCATCGACGCCGAGGGCTACGCCAACATCGTCGGCCGCGTCAAGGACATGCTGATTCGCGGCGGCGAGAACGTCTACCCGCGCGAGGTCGAGGAATACCTGCTGCGGCACCCCCATGTGGCCGATGTGCAGGTGTTCGGCGTGCCCGACGCCAAGTACGGCGAAGAGGTCTGCGCGTGGGTGATCCCGCGCCTCGGGCAGCCATTGCAGGAGCAGGAGATCCGCGACTTCTGCAAGGGGCAGATCGCGCACTTCAAGGTGCCGCGCTACGTGCGCATCGTCGAGCAGTTTCCGCTCACCGCCACCGGCAAGCCGCAGAAGTTCGAGATGCGCAAGGCGATGATCGAATCGCTGGGCCTGCACACCGAGCGCACAGCGTGACGCCCTGTCGCGATCCGGCGACGGCCGATCGGAGCGCTACAGCACCGAATTCGGGGGGTCGATCGTACGAGGACCTATTCGAGCACGGCCGCGACCGATCAAGCCGCCCGGCGCGAGACCGCCATCGAACGGGCAGACTCGTGACCGTAGTTGCATGCAGGCAGGGTTTCGGCGAAGTCGAGCAGCGGGTCGTCCGCGCGCAGCGAGGCCGACAGACGGAAATCATCGATGCCGAGCGACGCGCCATCGATCCGCTCGAAGCAGGCGTAGTCGGCGTCCCGCGCCGCATGCGCGGCGCCATGGAACCCGAACACGCCGCGGGTGAACCAGCGCAGGACCTTGGCCATCGGTTGACTCCGCGAAGCTCCGGCATGGGCTGAGTGCATGGCTCGAAGCATCGGCGATGCGCGCGTGCCTGACCATCCCTATGGAGGGGGAGTGTCGCTGCGATGACTTAGGGGTTGTCACGCAGGACGGGAACGACGCGGCGACGCCGCCTGGGCCCGGATTCCGGGCTTGCGGCGCCCGCCGACAGTCGCCGGGCTGGCCCGGACGCGCGCAGGCGCCCGGCGCGTCGACTACTCCAACACAACCCTCGGAAAATAGAACGACACCACCCAGTTCGGCACGTCGACGATCGAGCTGATGCGCAGGTCCGCGCACACGCTGCAAAGCATGTAGGCGTCGATCGGCGAGTAGTTGTAGCGCCGGCTCAGCAACTCGACCATCTCCGACACCGCGATTCGGGCACCGGCCATCAGGTCGGGGCCGATGCCGGTGGTGACTTCGTAGCCTCGCTTGTCGAGGTGGTTGGACACCGGGCCCGCGGTCACGTAGCGCGGCATGCGCAGGCGGGCGCCCTTGACGAGCTCGATCTTCAGGCTCACGTCGATCGCGGTCTCGATCGCGGTGCCGCAGACCTCGCCGTCGCCCTGCGCAGCGTGCGTGTCGCCCACCGAGAAGAGCGCACCGTCGACCTCGACCGGCAGGTACAGCTCGGCGCCTTCGGCGATGTCGCGCACGTCCATGTTGCCGCCTACCTGGCGCGGCGGAATGATGCTATGCAGTCCCGGCTCGGCCAGCGCGACCCCGATCGTGCCGCACATCGGTTTGAGCGGCACACGGCCGCCAGGGCCGTACATCGCGGGCTTCAATCCGGGGTCGTAGTGCCAGTGGTGCAGCCGTGCTTCTGGGAACTGGTCGGTCAACAGGCCGAAGCCGGGGATGTTGCCGGTCCAGCCCCAGCCCGATGGGCGAAACGACAGCACCGTGACCTTCAACGCATCGCCGGGTCTGGCGCCGTCGACGAACACCGGCCCGGTCACCGGGTTCACCCGCCCGAGATCGAGCTTTTCGAGATCGGCTGCGGTCGACGAACGGGTGAGTTGCCCCGACGACGCGTCGACGGTCTCGAACTGCACGATCGCACCCGGTGCGATCTTCAACTGCGGCGGGAACTGATTGTTCCAACCATGGTGGATGTGCTTGCGGTGGATCGTGTGGTGGTCGTGCGCGGTCACGGCGGATCTCCTAAACGGCCACGGTGAGCGCGCCGTCGATCACCAGGTTCGTGCCCGCGATGCGACTGGCCATCGGGCTGGAGATGAACACCACGCCGTTGGCGACTTCGGCCGCGGTGCCGAAGCGGCCGGTGGGGTTCACCTTCAGCGTGGAGGCGAACAGATCGGGCATGTTCTTCTCGATGGTCTGCCAGATGCCGCCGTCGAAATACGTGTTGCCCGGCGACACGCAGTTGACGCGAATGCCCTTGCCGACGAGCTGCCGGCTCAAGCCCTTGGCATAGTGGATCAGCGCGGCCTTCATGGCACCGTAGGAGCCGGCCGCGAAGTCGACCTCGAAGCCCGACACGCTGGAGATCAGCACGATCGATGGGCTCTTGGACTTCTCGAGGAACGGCACCGCGGCCTGCACCGCATTGACCGCGTGCATCATGTCGACGCGAAATGACTTCTCCCAGGTGTCGGCGTTGTCGCCCACCGCCAGTGCGCTGACGTTGCACACCAGCGCGTCGATGCCGCCCAGCTCCTTGGCGCTGGCCGCGATCCAGCCCGACAGCGCCGCGCCGTCGGCCACGTCGAGCGCGCGCCCGAACGCGTTGACGCCTTTGGACTTCAGCGCGGCCACCGCGATGCCGACCTCGTCGGCGTTGCGGGCGCAGATCGAGACGTCTGCGCCCTCGGCGGCAAAGCCCTCGGCGATGGCGCGCCCGATGCCTTTGCTGCCACCCGTGATCAGCGCCCGCTTGCCCTTGAGCCCGAGATCCATGACGCACTCCTTGTCGGTGGATGAATGACGCGTTGCCAGCGGCCCGCAGTATGTCACCGCGCTCGGCGGGCACAAGGCGCCGCGCGCGCCGCGCCGCGCGGGTCTACAGTCGGCGCGTGCAACGCGGTTTTCGCTCCCGGTTCTGCGGGCGGGCCGTCCGGCGGGCGGCTCGTTGGACGGTGCTGTTGTCGCTCATGGCGGGGTTCCTGGGGCCGGCCGCGCGGGCCGCACCCGACGTGCGTGCCGCGCCGGCCGGACTCAGTGCGCAGGAGATGCAGCACATCCTCGCGCTCGGCCCGTGGCCGCCGACGCCGCGGCGCGACCCGGGCAACCGGGTGTCGGGCGATGCGCTGGCCATCGAGCTCGGGCGCCAGCTCTTTCGCGATCCGCGCATGTCGCCGGTGGGCTACATCTCCTGCGTCACCTGCCACCAGCCCGATCGTGCGTTCACCGACGTCAAGGCACGTGCGCATGGCCTGGCCGACCTGCCGCGCAACACGCCCGCACTGGCCAACTTGAGCCAGCAGCACTGGTACGGCTGGGGCGGCGCCAGCGACAGCCTGTGGATGGCCAGCATCAAGCCGATCCTCGACGCGCGCGAGATCGACGGCAACGCGGCGCTGGTGACGCGCCTGTTCACCCGTGTCCCCGAGCTGGCGACGTGCTATCGCCGTGTGTTCGGCGTGTCGCCGCTGCGCGACCCGCAGCGCACCGTGGTCAACGTCGGCAAGGCGCTGGCCGCCTACGTCGAGACGCTGGTCACCGCGCGCACGCCGTTCGACGAGTTTCGCGATGCACTGGCCGCCGGCGATGCGCAGCGCGCGGCGGCCTATCCGATGGCGGCGCGGCGCGGGTTGCAAGTGTTCGTCGGGCGTGGCGGCTGCGCGAGCTGCCACAGCGGGCCCAATTTCTCCGACGGCGAGTTTCATCCCGGCGTCGCGCCCGCCGACGACATGGCCGCCGCCGTGGCGCGTTCGCTCGCCGACGATGGCCGCCTGGGCGACGCCCGCTACCTCAAGGCGAGCCGCTTCAACCTGCAGGGCGCCTACAACGACGACCACAGCCAGCGCAACGCTGCGGCGACGCGGCGCCTGGTGGTGCATGCGGGCCTGGGCGGCCAGTTTCGCACGCCCACGCTGCGCAACGTGGCGGTGACGGCGCCGTACTTCCACAACGGCCAGACCGATCAGTTGATCGAGGCGCTGCAGCATCCGCAGCGCTTCGCGGCGGCCAGCGGCGCGCCCCCGGCAGAGCCGCTGACGGTGGGCGAGATCGATGACCTGGCCGCATTCCTCGACACGTTGACCGATGCCCACGGCTCACGCCGGCCGTGGAATCCATCGGGGCTGACGCGTTGCCCGTGAGCGCAGCGGGCTTCAGGCCTGCCAGACGCCATAGCCCTGCTCGCGCAGACCGATCGCCAGTTCCACTTCCATCTCGCGCGCGGCGTCGTAGGGCATGGGGTTGAACACCACATACAGCTCGGGCAACAGCCGCACGCCGTACGCCAGAACGAATCGATTGGCCTGGATGCCGGCCTTGTGTTTGTCGAAGCGCAGGTCGGGGTCCAGGCCTGTCATGCCGACATAGACGAACGGCTGGCCCAACCGGTATTCGGGGTTGGCGCGACGAAAGCTCGCCTCGTTCCACACGCGGTCCGACAACTCGACCACGTAGACGTGGTGATGGTGCCGGCTCGCTCGCCCGCCTGGGGCGCTCTGCGCGGCCATAGCAGTGCGGCGCCTGCCCTGGGCGCGGGCCACGTTGGGGTTCAACGCGATGCGACGGCCGACCTCGCGTGTGTCGTGCCCCACAGCGCATCCCAGTCGGCACCCGCCATGTCGGTGGTGCGGCCGTCGGCGTCGAAGAACCGGTTGGGGATCTGGAACACCGCGAGGAACACGCCGCCCTCGGGCGACCACGCACTGTGCCGGCTGCCGGCGGGGCGCCAAATGAACTGGCCGGCCTTGCACTCGATGCCCTCGTCGGGGCCGCTGCGATCGACCAGATGGCCTTCGAGCACGAAGGTCTGCTCGATGCGCACGTGTTCGTGGTCGGGCAGCACGGTGCCCGGCGCCATGCGGGTCAGCGAGGTCACCAGGCCGCTGGCGCGATCGAACAACAAGGTCTTGATCTCGATGCCCGGGTATCGGGTCTTCTGCCAGGGCAGGGACTCGACATCGACCAGGCGCGACGCCAGCGGGGCCAGCGCGGCATGGGCTTTCACATCGGGCGTCACGGCGGTGGTCATCGGCTGTCTCCAGGGGATCGCGATCGCTTGCCGGCCGGTGCCTGCGAGGCATCAACCTGCGCTGCATTATCGTGGGCAGCGTTGCTCTGCATCCCCACCGGTCAGCAAGGAACCGATGTCGTCGCTCTCGCTGGTGTTCTCGGTGTGCGCCTTCGCCAGCGGCTTCGCGCTGCGCACGATCGACCCGCTGATCCTGCCGATCGCGCAGCAGTTCGAGGTGACGCCTGCCACCGCGGCGCTGCTGACCTCGGCCTATGCGTTGCCCTATGCCATCGCGCAGCCGTTTCTCGGGCCGCTGGGCGACCGCTTCGGCAAGGCGCGTTGCATCCAGGCCTGCGTGGTCGTGCTGGCACTGGCGCTGGTGGCGGGCGTGATGGCACCGAGCTTTCGCTGGCTGCTGGTCTCGCGCCTCGTGGCCGGTGCATTCGCGGGCGGCCTGATTCCGCTGGTGCTTGCGGGAATGGGCGACGCCTACGATCTGCAGCAGCGCCAGGTGATGGTCGGGCGCCTGCTGGTGGCGATCATCTCGGGGCAGATGCTCGGCTCGGCGGCGGCCGGGCTGGCCGGTGCTGCCTTCGGGTGGCGCAGCGCCTTGGGGCTGGCCGCCAGCGTGGCGGCGCTCGCCGCGGGTTTCAGCTGGGCCGCCTTGCCGCGCCCGCAGCACCGCGGGGCGCCGGGGGCGCCGCAATCGTTCACCGCGCTGTATGCGCATGTGTTCGACAACCGCAAGGCGGTATGGCTCTATGGCGCCGTGGTCTGCGAAGGCACGCTGGCGTTCGCGCCGTTCCCCTACATGGGCGAACTGCTGGTCGAGCACGCCGGCAGCGCGGCGTCTGCGGCCCCCACTCAGACCGGTCTCGTGCTCGCCGCCTTCGGCATCGGCGGCATCGTCTACGGCCTTGGCGTGCGCCGCATCATCGCCGCGCTCGGCGTGCGCCGCATGTGCGTCGTCGGCTCGGCTGTGTTGGCTGCCGGCTATGCGGCACTCATCTTGCTGCCGGTGTGGTGGCTGTTCGCGCTGGTCATGGTCACCAGCGGCCTGGGCTACTACATGCTGCACAACTGCCTGCAGATAGAGGCCACCGAGCTCGCGCCGTCGGCGCGCGGCTCGGCGGTGGCTCTGTTTGCCTGCGGCTTCTTCGTCGGCCAGGCGCTGGGGCCGCCGCTGTTCGGCGCGTTGATGCACGCGGTGGGATTCACCTGGGCGCTGCTGGCCGTGGCGCTGGGCACGCTGCTGCTCGGGCGGGCGGTGGTGCGCACGGTCATGACCGAGCCGGCACCTAGACACTAGATTGCCCGGGCCGGCGATTTGCCGCACCATCGCGGCCAGCCACGGAGGATGGCTCGAGGGGGTGTGCGTGGTTCCAAACGAACGCGAACCCGATGACGACGCCGGCTTCACGCTCGACCCGGCGCTGCTGGCCGGGCGTCGTGCGGCTGCCGAGCGACGCGTGCACACGGTGCAGATGCCGTTCGTGCGCGCGCTGGGTTTTGCGGTGGTGTGCGTGCTCGTCGTGCTCGACGATTGGCGCACCCGTGATTCGTTGACCAGTCCGGATCTGCTGTGGCTGTTGGCCGCCAACCTGATCTACGCGATGCTGAGCTGGCCGCTTGTGCGCTGGGCCTATGGCCGCGGCCGCCTCGACTGGAGCCTGCTGCTCCTGCACCTCGACGTGCTGATGTGGCTGGCCAACCTGCACCACATCGAGACGAGCACGCTGTTCTTCGCCTACTTCCTGTTGATTCGGGTGGCCGACCAGGTGGGCTTCGGCTTTCGGCGCGCGTTCTACTTCAACCACGTGGTGTGCGCCGCCTACCTGGCCTATTCGGCGTGGATGTCGGCGGTGGACCCGGCCCGTGCGCTGTGGCCCGCCCGCCTGACCCTGGCGGTGACGATGTACCTGCTGGGCGCCTACCTGGCCACCACGGGATCGGTCACCGAGCGTTTGCGCCGGCGCACGAGCACCGCGATCCGCACCGCACGCGAGCTGGTGGCCAACCTCGAGCACCAGCGGCGCGCGTTGCAGGCGCAAACGCGCGAGCTCGAGCAGGCGCGCCGGCTCGCCGAATCGGCCAACGTGGCCAAGTCGCAGTTTCTGGCCACCATCAGCCACGAATTCCGCACGCCGCTCAACGGCATTCTGGGCACCACGGAATTGCTGCTCGACAGTCCGCTGTCGCCCAGCCAGCGGCGTTTCGCCAAGACCGCGCACCTGTCGGCCACTGCGCTGTTGGCGCTGGTGGACGACGTAATCGACCTGTCGCGCATCGAAGCGGGCAAGCTCACGCTGCGCAACACCAGCTTCGACCTGCGCGCGCTGATCGACGAGGCGATGGACTTGATGGCCGCGATCGCGCGCGACAAGCCGATCGTGCTCGAGCATCAGTTGCCGCCGCAGCTGCCTGCGCGCCTGCTCGGCGATCCGGTGCGGCTGCGGCAGTTGCTCGTGAACCTGCTGCACAACGGGGTTAAGTTCACCGACCGCGGCAAGGTGAGGTTGACGGTCACGCAGAAGGGCCACGATGAAGTGGGCGCGCTGCGGCTGCGCTTCGAAGTGAGCGACACCGGTCAGGGCATTGCGCAGGATCACCTGGACTCGGTGTTCGACGCCTTCACGCAGGCCGATGCATCGACCACGCGTCGCCACGGCGGCAGCGGTCTGGGCCTGGCGATCGCCAAGGACCTCACCGAGTTGATGGGTGGGCGGCTCGGGGTGGACAGCCGCCTCGGCGAGGGCTCGACGTTCTGGTTCGAGCTGGCGCTGCAACCCGCGATCGACATGCCGGTGAAGTCAACCCCGCCGCCGATCGAGATGGGCGAACTGGCCGCGCATGTGCTGCTGGCCGAGGACGACAGCGTCAACCAGATGGTGGTCGAGGCGATGCTGACGCGGCTGGGCTGCATCGTCGAGGTGGCCGCCGACGGCAATGCCGCGCTCACCGCGGCCTTGCACCGGCGCTTCGACCTCATCCTGATGGACTGCCACATGCCGGTGATGGACGGCTTCGAGGCCACGCGCCGCATTCGCGACGACGAATTCGAGCGCGGCCGCAGCCATACGCCGATCGTCGCGCTGACCGCCGACGCGCTGGCCGGCGACCGCGAACGCTGCATCGAATCGGGCATGGACGACTACATGACCAAGCCCGTCAGCAGTGCGATGCTGGCCACCGCGGTCGAGCGCTGGACAGGGCGCAAGACTGCGGCGCCATCGCAGTGGTGAGCGCAGGCGGCCGATGGTCCGACAAGCCGGTGCAAAATCACGCACCCCCCACCGTGCCGCAGTGCAACAGGAGCTCTTGCGATGGCCAAAGGACAACAGCGCAGCAACAAGGAAGCCAAGAAACCGAAGAAGAGTTCGGCGCTCGCCAAGCCGGTGTCGCCGATTGCGGTGATGCCCAGCATCACGACCGCGATCATCGAGCGCGGCAAGAAGAAGAACAAATAGGCAGCGGATCCTGCCGGCGGGAGACCGTCGGCGCACAGGGGCGATACCGTGGGGTCGGCGCAGCCGGCGCTGGTGTTCATCGCATCTGCGATCGGGCCAATGCATCGTTGATCGCATCCAGCACACCGTCAGGAGCTTCGCCCATCAGGTTGTGCCCGGCCGGCAGCGTGACCACACGCGGCTGCAGCGCCGCGACGATCGGCGCCACGGCTTGCGGTGACGTCATCTGGTCGCGCGCGCCGAGCACCAGTGTCACCGGGCAGGCCACGTGGTGCGCGGCCGCCTCGAGCCCGGCGTAGTCGTCGCACGCCGTGAAATCGGCGAGAAAGAGATTGCCAGCGGCGAAGCCGCGCTGCATGCGCCGCATCAAGGCGCGGTTGCCACCGTGGATCGAAAAGCCCGGCCCCGGATGCGATGGCTTGGCTGCGTGAGTCGAATTCGACAACATGTTGACCACGTCTATCGCCGCCAACGCATCGCGCTGGCACAGGTCCAACAACTTGGGCGACACCTTCATCGGGTAGGCCGTGCCCACCATGACCAGCGCACTGGTGCGACTGCCCAAGTGCGCAGCAGCCTCCAGCGCGATCAGCGAGCCCATGCTGTGGCCTACCAGCGCCGCATGTCGCAGGCCGGCGGCCTCGATCAGCGCGGCCAGCCAGCGGCCGGCCGCTACGACGCCGAGCGGCTCACCGTGGCTGCGGCCATGGCCGGGCAAGTCCACCGCCAGCACCGAGCGGCCATGGTGCGCGAGGTAGCGGCTTTGCAGCGCCCACACGCTGTGGTCGTGCAGCGCGCCATGCACCAACACCACGCCGGGCAACGCGGCGTCGAGCGCTTTGCCTCCGGTGTAGGCGTACGCGTCGTGGCCGTCGAACTCGAAGTTCATGGCGCAGCCTTCTGCGCGGCCTTCAGGGCACGTCCGAGGTCGTCGATCAGGTCGTCGGCATCTTCCAGGCCGATCGACAGCCGGATCGTGCCCGGACCGATGCCCGCCTGCGCGAGCGCCGCATCGTCCATGCGAAAGTGCGTGGTCGATGCCGGATGGATCACCAGCGAGCGGCAGTCGCCCACGTTGGCCAGATGCGAAAAGATCTTCAGCGCCTCGATGAAGGCTTTGCCCTGCTGGCGCGAGCCCTTGATGTCGAAGCTGAACACGGCGCCGCAGCCGCGCGGAAGCAATCGCTTGGCAAGTGCATGATCGGGATGCGAATCGAGCTCCGGATACGCGACGCCGTTCACCATCGCATGGCTCGACAGGAAAGCCACCACCTTGCGCGTGTTGGCCACGTGGCGCTCCATGCGCAGCGGCAGGGTCTCGATGCCCTGCAGGATCAGCCACGCGGTGTGCGGGCTCATGCAGGCACCGAAGTCGCGCAGGCCCTCGCGCCGCGCACGCAGCAGGAAGGGTGCGGTCGTGCTCTCCTCGGCGAACACCATGCCGTGAAAGCCGCCGTAGGGCTGCGTCAGCTCGGGAAAGCGCGATGACGCGCTCCAGTCGAAGAGGCCACTGTCGACCAGCAGGCCGCCGATCACCGTGCCGTGGCCCGACAGGAATTTGGTCGCCGAGTGATAGAGCAAGTCGGCGCCGAGATCGAACGGCTTCATCAGCCACGGTGTCGTGAACGTCGAGTCGACCAGCAGCGGCACGCCGGCGTCGTGCGCGATGGCGCTGACGCGGGGGATGTCGAGCACGTCGAGCCCGGGGTTGCCGAGCGTCTCGCCGAACAGCAGCTTGGTGGTCGGGCGGATCGCGGCGCGCCAGGCCGAGAGGTCGCGCGGCTTGACGAACGTGGTCTCGATGCCGAAGCGCGGCAGCGTGTAGTGCAGCAGGTTGTGGCTGCCGCCGTAGAGCGCGGTCGAGGCCACGACGTGCGAGCCCGCACCGGCCAGCGTGGCGATCGCCAGATGCAGCGCCGCCTGGCCGCTGGCGGTGGCGATCGCGCCGACGCCGCCCTCGAGTGCAGCGATGCGTTCCTCGAGCACCGCATTGGTCGGGTTGCTGATGCGGCTGTACACATGGCCCGCGCGTTCCATGTTGAACAACGACGCCGCGTGCTCGCTGTTCTCGAACACGAACGATGTGGTCAGGTGGATCGGCACCGCGCGTGCACCGGTCGCGGGGTCCGGCGCGGCCCCGGCATGCAGGGCGAGGGTGTCGAATGCGGGGTCGCTGTGGCCGGCCATGTCAGTCGGCGCAGAGCCGCTCCCAAGCCGACTGCGCCCCCCTGGCGGGCAGCGACAACCGCCGCAGGCGGTTGCGGCACAGGCTCACATCGCGCAGCGATGTGAAGGTGCGAAGCGTTGGCCGTAGCCAAGGGAGTAAGTGTGGGGGTCGCATGTTGCGGGGCTCCGGGCTGTTGCCTCGAGTCATTGTGTGCTATGTTGGCTGCACACAAAGGGTGCCCCTGGCGGCCACGGCGGGTCAATGCCTGCTAAATCGGGGGCCGCCCAGTGTCGACTCGAGGGGCCCACTGCAACCGAGGAGACCGATCATGAAGGTGAGCGACATCCTGCGCGTCAAGGGCGGCACGCTGTACACGGTGTCACCCGAGGAACCGCTGGGCGACGCGGTGAAGACCATGGCCGGCTACGACATCGGTTCGCTGGTGGTGATGAGCCACGGCGATCTGGTGGGCATGCTCACCTTCCGCGAGGTCATCTCGGCGGTGGTGGCCAACGACGGCAGCGTCGGCGGCACGGTGGTGCGCACGGTGATGGACGATGCGCCGCTCACGTGCACGCCCGAGACCGAGATCGACGAGGTGCGCCGCATGATGCTGCAGCGCCATGCGCGCTACATGCCGGTGATGGAGCAGCGCACGCTGATGGGCGTGATCTCGTTCTACGACGTGGCCAAGGCGGTGGTCGACAGCCAGGACTTCGAGAACCGCATGCTCAAGGCCTACATCCGCGACTGGCCGGTGGAGTCCGAAGGCGCCGAAGCGCCCAAGAGCTGACCGCCATGCGGCCGGCCGCGCGCCGGCACCTGCGACAATGCCGGGCCGCGGCCGATCTGCTGCGGCCCGTTTCTGATTCGGTCGCACATGTCCGGCAGCACCTTCGGCCATCTGTTTCGCGTCACCAATTTCGGCGAGAGCCACGGCCCGGCGATCGGCTGCGTGATCGACGGCTGCCCGCCCGGCATGGCGTTGAGCGAAGCCGACATCCAGCCCGATCTCGACCGCCGCCGACCCGGAACCAGCCGCCACGTGACGCAGCGCAACGAAGCCGACAAGGTCGAGATCCTGTCGGGCCTGTATGAAGGCGTCACCACCGGCACGCCGATCGCACTGGCGATCCGCAACGAGGACGCGCGCAGCCGCGACTACGCCAACCTGCTCGACACGTTTCGGCCGGGCCACGCCGACTACACCTATTGGCGCAAGTACGGCCTGCGTGACCCGCGCGGCGGCGGCCGCGCCTCGGCGCGGCTGACGGCGCCGATGGTCGCCGCCGCCGCGGTGGCCAAGAAGTGGCTGCGCGAGCACCACGGCACGCGCTTCATCGGCTGGATGAGCCAGCTGGGCGACATTGCAATTCCGTTCGTCGACGAGGCCCAGATCGCGGCCAATGCCTTCTTCGCCCCCAACACGGCGATCGTGCCGACACTGGAGGCGCACATGGATGCGCTGCGCAAGGCCGGCGACTCGTGCGGCGCACGCATCACCGTCACCGCGCAGGGCGTGCCGCCGGGGCTGGGCGAGCCGCTGTTCGACAAGCTCGACGCCGAGATCGCGTACGCGATGATGGGCATCAACGCGGTCAAGGGTGTGGAGATCGGCTCGGGCTTCGGCGTGGTCACGCAAAAAGGCAGCGAGCACGGCGACGAGATGAGCCCGGCCGGCTTCAGGAGCAACCACGCCGGCGGCGTGCTGGGCGGCATCTCCACCGGCCAGGACCTGGTGGTGTCGATCGCCGTCAAGCCGACCAGCTCGATCCGCCTGCCGCGGGCGTCGATCGACCGCAGCGGCGCCGCCACCACGGTGGAGACGCACGGCCGCCACGACCCCTGCGTGGGCATTCGCGCCACGCCGATCGCCGAGGCGATGCTGGCGCTCGTGGTGATGGATCACGCGTTGCGCCACCGCGCACAGAACGCCGACGTGCACGTCGCGGTGCCGCCGATCGCCGCGGGCGCGCCGGGCGCGCCGCGGCGATGAGCGCGGCAACGGTGCAATGACCTCTGCGCTCACGCTGCGCCCGTTCGCGCGCGCGTGGTTCTGCTACTTTGCCGCCATCGGCGCGTTCACGCTGTATGCGCCGCTGTGGTTCCGCGACCAGGGCCTGAGTGCGCTGGCGATCGGCTCGATCGCCTCGCTGCAGTCGTGGACGCGGGTGTTCGCGCCCTACAGCTGGGCCTGGATCGCCGATCACACCAATCGCCGGCAGTATCTGGTGCGGCTGGCTGGCGGCTTGTGCGTGTTGTTTGCGCTGGTGCTGGCGCTCGCCGGCCGCTACGGCGTGGCCGCCGTCACCGTGTGCGTGGTGCTGCTGTTCATCGCCAACGGCGCCATCATCCCGCTGACCGAAGCGTCGCTCGCTCACCAGCTCAACCTCGCCTCGGGGGGTGGTGGCGCCGGTGGGCGCTATGGCCGCACCCGCGTCTGGGGTTCGATCGGCTTCACGATCGCGGTGATGCTGGGCGGCGTGCTGCTGAACGCGCTGGGCGTGTCGGCCTGGCCGTGGCTCGGCCTGGGGCTGTGGCTGCTGCTGGCGTTCGCGTTGTGGCGCCTACCGGCGATGAGCGACCCCGTCCACCACGAGGCCGCGCCGGCCGGCACGCTGGCCGTGTTGCGCCGGCCCGAGGTGGCGTGGTTCTTCGCCGGTGTCTTCCTCACGGTGCTGGCGCACGTGAGCCTGTATGCGTTCTTTTCGTTGTTCGCGGTGTCGTTCGGCATGAGCGAGACCACGATCGGCCTGCTGTGGTCGGTGGGCGTGCTGGTCGAGATCGTGTTCTTCTGGACCCAGGGCCATTGGTTCGAGCGCCTGTCGATGCACAACTGGCTGGTGCTGGCGGCGGCGGTGGCGGCGCTGCGTTTTGCCGCCATGGCGGCGTTCGGCAGCTTCATGGTGGTGCTGCTGTTGACGCAACTCACCCACGCCGTGACCTTCGCTGCCCAGCACGCCGCCTGCATCACGCTGGTGGCGCGCTACTTTCCCGGGCGCCTGCGCGGCCGCGGCCAGGCGCTGTACACCACGCTCGGCTACGGCCTGTCGGGCGTGGTGGGCGGGGTGGCCGGCGGTGCGCTGATCGAGCGCTGGGGTTATCCGGCGGTGTTCTGGGCCTCCAGCGCGGCGGCGCTGCTGTCGGTGCTGTGCCTGCTGCGCTCGCGCCGCCACGCCGCCGCGGCCGCGTCATAGGGGATTCACAACAGCGGCCGAGGCTGGCACCCTCTCGTCGCAGTTCGTCGCAAGGCGCTCGCAGTTCGTCGCACGCAGGGCCCGGCCGAGGGCTCCGTTCGCCTAGACTCGCGCCGCCACCGACCACGTCCACACCGATGAAGACCGCACGCAAGCCCTGGATGATCGGCGCCGCCGCAGCGCTGGCGATCGGCATCGTGGCCGCAGTGGTGGTCAGCCGCAGCCTGGCCGTGCAGCGCGACAAGGACAAGCCCGCCGTGACGCTGGAGTTCCAGGCACGCGAGGTGGTGCGCCCGTTGTCGACCACGATGCCGGCGACGATCGAGTTCTCGGGTCCGCTGGTGGCGCCCGACACGGCGGTCGTGCGTGCCAAGGCGGCCGGCACCCTGGTGGGCCTTGCGGTGCAGGAAGGCTCGCGTGTCAAGGCCGGCCAGTCGCTCGGCCGCATCGACCTGGCCGAGCTGATGAGCCGCAGCAGCGAGCGCCAGGCCAGCGCCGAGGCCGCGCGCGCCGCATTGGCGCAGGCCGAACGCACCCACGCCAGCAACGAACGCCTGGCCGCGCAGTCGTTCATCTCGCCGATCGCGCTCGAAACCTCGCGTTCGCAGCTCGACAGCGCGCGCGCCATGTACGAGGCCGCGATCGCCTCGCTGGACGTCAGCAAGGTCAGCCTGCGCGAGGCGGCGCTGGTGGCGCCGATCAGCGGCATCGTCGCCAAGCGGCATGTCGTGCCCGGGGAGAAAGTCAGCGTCGAGCAGACCCTGCTGACCATCGTCGATCTGGCCCGCCTGGAACTCGCCGGCCTGGTGGGCACGCACGAGGTGCCGCGCCTGCACGCCGGCATGGCCGTGCAGGTCCGCGTCGAAGGCATGCCGGCGCCGTTCGTCGGGCGGCTGGCGCGCATCGCGCCGGCGGCCGAGGCCGGCACACGATCGATCGGCGTGACGATCGCGCTCGACAATCCCCAGGAGACCCTGCGCGCCGGCCAGTACGCCTTGGCACGCGTGCAGCTGGCGGACGAGACGCAGCGCATGACGGTGCCCGTGGCCGCGCTGGGCAGCACCTCGGGGCAGGACCATGTATGGGTCATCGCCGACGGCGCGTTGCTGCGCCGCGCCGTCACGCTCGGCCGTCGCGACGATGCGCAGGGCCGCGTCGAGGTGTTGAGCGGCCTGTCGGCCGACGCGCAGGTGCTCGGCGCGCGCTTCGACAACCTGCGCGAAGGCGCCAAGGCCGTCGTCATCGTCGACAAAGGCCTGAGGTCCGAGGCAGCGGCCTCGAACACGACCACGACGCGCTGACCCGGCCATGTGGATCACCCGCGTCGCCATCCACAACCCGGTGTTCGCCACCATGGTGATGGTGGCGCTGTGCGTGCTGGGCCTGTTCTCGTACGCGCGGCTCAACGTCGAGCAGATGCCCGACGTGAGCCCGCCCGGCGCGTTCGTCGACGTGATCTATCCGGGCGCGTCGCCCGAGGCGGTGGAGCGCGAGGTCACCAAGCCGCTGGAAGAAGCGCTCAACGCGATCGCCGGCGTCAAGCGCATCACCTCGCGCAGCTTCGAGGGCCGCAGCCAGACCAGCGTCGAGTTCACGCTCAACGCCGATCTCAATCGCGCGATGCAGGAGCTGCGCGACAAGGTGGCGCTGGTGCAGTCGCAGTTTCCGCGCGACGCCAAGCCGCCGACGGTGGCGCGTTTCAACACCGACAACGCGCAACCGGTGGTGGTGATGGCGCTGCTGTCGCCGTCGCGCTCAGCGCGCGAACTCTCGCTGCTGGCCGAGCAGGTGGTGGCCAAGCGGCTGACGCGCGTCGAGGGTGTGGCCACAGTGGACCTGTCGGGCCTGGCCACCCGCGAGGTGCGCATCGACCTCGACCCTGCGCGGCTGCGCACCTATGCGATCACGCCGGCGGAGATCGTGACTGCATTGCGCGAGGCCAATGCCGATCAACCGGTGGGCCTGCTGTCCGACCGCACGGCCGACGCGATCCTGCGCGTCGAGGGTCGCGTACGCGATCCGCGCCGTTTCGCCGAGACCGTGGTCGGCAGACGCGGCAACTTGCCGCTGACGCTGGGCGATCTGGGCACGCTGGTCGAACGCGAGCGCGAACCCGAATCGCTGGCGCGCGTCAACGGCCAGCGATCGGTGGGCCTGAACGTGTTCAAGCAACAGGACGCCAACATCGTGCTCACCGGCGAGGCGGTGAAAGAGGCGATGGACGAGTTGCGCAAGCAGCTCCCCGCCGGGGTGGAGCTGCGCCTGATCTACGCGTCGAGCGACTTCATCAAGGGTTCGCTCAACGGGCTGCAACGCACGCTGATCGAAGGCGCGCTGCTGACCATCGCCATCGTGTTCCTGTTCCTGCACTCGTGGCGCTCCACCGTGATCACCGCGCTGACGCTGCCGATCGCGGTGATCTCCAGCTTCATCGCCGTCTATGCCTTCGGCTTCACGCTCAACTTCATGACGATGATGGCGCTCAGCCTGTGCATCGGGCTGCTGATCGACGACGCGATCGTGGTGCGCGAGAACATCGTGCGCCATGTCCGCATGGGCAAGGACCATCACCGGGCCGCGCGCGAGGGCACCGACGAGATCGGGCTGGCGGTGATGGCCACCACCTTCGCGCTGTGCGCGGTGTTCGTGCCGGTGGCCTTCATGAGCGGCATCGTCGGCAAGTTCTTCTATCCGTTCGGCATCACCGTGGCGGTGGCGGTGCTGGTAAGCCTGTTCGTCAGTTTCACGCTCGACCCGATGCTGTCGGCCGTGTGGCACGACCCGCCTTCGCATCGGCTGCACGAACTCCCGGTGCTGGGCCATCTGATGCGGGCCACCGATCGTGCGCTGGATGTCCTGCACACCGTGTACGAGCGCCTGATCCGTTGGGTGTTCTCTGGCAGGAAGATCGGCTTCGTCGGCCCGCGCGGCGTCGTGGTCGGCGTGGGCCTGCTCAGTTTCATCGGCGCGCTCGCGCTGGCGCCGCTGGTTGGCAGCGAGTTCGTGCCGCAGACCGATCAGGCGTTCACGCAGTTGTCGCTGCGCATGGCGGTCGGCGCCAGCCTGGAGCGCACCGACGACAAGGTGCGCCAGGTCGAGGCCATCGTGTCGGCGTTCCCGGAAGTCAAGACGCTGTCGACGCAGGTCGGCGGGCAAGGGCAGGGCTTCGCGGTCGGTCGCAACCAGGCCACGCTGAACATCGCGCTCACCGACCGCAAGGACCGCGAGCGCAGCCAGAAGGAAGTGGAAGAGGCGATGCGCACCGCGATCGCCAAGATCCCCGGCATCGAGGCCTCGCTCGGCTTCGATCGGCCGATCTATGTGGCGATCCTCGGCAGCGACTCCGAGGGCCTGGCGCGCATCGCCACCGAGTTCGCCGAGCAGGTCAAAAAAATCCCCGGCATCGCCGACGTCGACCTGTCGGTCAAGCCCGGGCTGCCGGCGTATGCGGTGCGCCTGAAGCCGGGCGCCGTGCGCGAGCTCGGCCTCACCGCGCCTCAACTGGCCTCGTCGCTGCGTGCCTACGTCAACGGCGAGGTCGCCACCTACTGGACCACGCCCGACGGCGAACAGGTCGAGGTGCTGGTGCGGCTGCCGGTCACGCAGCGCGAACGCATCGACCAGATGCGCGCGCTGCCGGTGGCCTTCTCCAAGGACGGCGCGGCGATCCCGCTCGAAGCGGTGGCCGACATCGAGCCGGTGTTCAACCCCGACGTGATCCGCCGCCAGAACCTGCTGCGGCGCGAGGCGATCTTCGCCGGCGTCCATGGGCGGCCCTCGGGTGACGTCGGCAAGGACGTGCAGAAGCTCGTCGACACCACGGTGCTGCCCCCCGGCTACAGCTTCGACGTCGGCGGCGCCACCAAGGATCAGCAGGAGGCGTTCGCGGCGATGCTGGCCGCGATGGCGCTGGCGGTGATCTTCATCTACATCGTGCTGGCCAGTCAGTTCGGCAGCTTCCTGCAGCCGATCGCGATCATGGCGTCGCTGCCACTGGCGCTGATCGGCGTGATGCTGGCGCTGCTGTTCTGGCACAGCACGTTGAACGTCTTCTCGATGATCGGCCTGGTGATGCTGATGGGGCTGGTGACCAAGAACGCGATCCTGCTGGTGGACTTCGCCAACCAGGCGCGCAAGGCGGGCGCGACGGTCGCCAATGCGCTGCTGCAGGCGGGGCTGACGCGCATGCGGCCGATCATGATGACCACTGCCGCAATGGTGTTCGGCATGCTGCCGCTGGCGCTGGCGCTGAACGATGGCGGCGAGATCCAGGCGCCGATGGGCCGCGCCATCATCGGCGGCGTCATCACCTCGACGCTGCTGACGTTGGTGGTGGTGCCGGTGATCTACAGCTTCGTGGTGCGCGAGCACAAGAAGAAAGCCGTGCCGCACGGCGCGGCAGGCGCCGCGTTGCCCGCTGGCGCGCCGGCCGATCGCGAGTAGCGACCGGAAACTCGTGATGACGCCTTGCAGGCAGACTCGTTCGGCCCGATCGGCCGGTTGAGGTTTCCAGCTCTGCAGTGATGGGCGCGCGCGGCGGCGGTGCCGGCGCAGATCACTTCCAGCGCAGAATGTGCCCGCGGGCTGGAACCGCTTGGCAAGTCCGGGTCAGCGCGGCTTCGCACGAAGGATGACCATTTACTCTGGTGATCGCGACCTCGCGCGTGCGGTCGTCGAGCTGGCAGCGGCGCTGCCTGAGCCGCTGCAGCCGCTCGCACGCGTGGCCTATGACTACCGCTGGTCATGGGCTGTCGATGGCGCGCCCACGTTCGAGGCCATCGACCCCGAGCGCTGGGTACGCACCGGATGCAACCCGTTGCGCTTGCTCACCGAAACCCCGCGCTCCACGCTTGCGCGCGCTGCGGTCAACACCGAGATCGTGGGCCGCGTGGCGCGCCTGGCAGCCGAACTGGCGGCCGACCGCGTGCGGCCTTGGCGTGCCGACACGGTCGATCCGGCGCACCCGGTGGCGTTCTGCTGCGCCGAATTCGCGGTCCACGCCTCGCTGCCCATCTACGCCGGCGGCCTGGGCGTGCTCGCCGGCGACATCCTGAAAGAGGCCTCGGACTTCGGGCTGCCGATGGTGGGCGTGGGTCTCATGTACCGCACGGGCTACTTTCACCAGCGCATCGACACCTCGGGCTTCCAGCACGAGTACTGGCTCGACACCGACCCCGAGCGCCTGCCCTGCGTCAAGGTCACCGGCGACGACGGGCAGCCGGTCACGGTCATGGTGCCGATCGACGAGGAGGAGGTGGTCGCGCAGATCTGGCGCGTCGATGTCGGGCGCGTGCCGCTGTACCTGCTCGACACGGATCTGCCGCGCAACAGCCAGGTCGGCCGCTGGATCACCTCGCGCTTGTACGAGAGCAACCGCGCGATCCGCCTGGCGCAGTACGCCGTGCTCGGCGTCGGCGGCGTGCGCGCGCTGCAGGCGCTGGGCATCGAGCCCTCCGTGTATCACTTGAACGAAGGCCATCCCGCGCTGGCCGTGTTCGAACTGCTGGCCCGGGCAAGAGCCCATGCCTCCGAGGACGAAGCCTGGCGACGCGTGCGCGAGCAGGTGGTGGTCACCACGCACACGCCGGTGCCGGCAGGCAACGAGGCCTATGCGGCCGATGAGATGCTGCCGATGCTCGGCCGCATCGGCGATGAGCTGGCGGGCGGGCGCGAGCGGCTGTTGGCGCTCGGGCGCATCGACCCCTCACGCGTCGATCAGCCCACCGGCATGACCGCGATCGCGTTGCGCGCCAGCCGCCGCGCCAACGGCGTGAGCCGGCGTCACGGCGAGGTGGCGCGTGGGCTGTGGCAGGCGCTCTACCCGGGCCGCAGCACGGACGAGGTGCCGATCGGCCACGTGACCAATGGCGTGCACATTCCGACCTGGCTGCGCTCGCCGCTGCGCGAGCTGCTCGATCGCCACCTCGGCCACGACTGGCCCCAACGTGCCGATCAGCCGGCCACCTGGGCGCCGGTGGCGCAGATACCCGCCGCCGAGTTGTGGCTCGCTCGCTGCGCGGCGCGTAGGCAGCTGGTGGAGTTGATCGACAGCCGCGCCCTCGGCGCCCGGCTGCGGCGCGGCGAGCCTTTGAGTTATGCCGAGGCCATTCGCGGCGGCTTCGACGCCGACCGGCTGACCATTGGCTTCGCGCGGCGGCTCGCGGTCTACAAGCGGCTGAACCTGGTGGCCCTGCTGCCCGAGCGTGCGCTGGCGCTGATCGGCGGCGAGCGGCCGGTGCAGTTCGTGTTCGCCGGCAAGGCGCATCCCGACGACGACGCCGCCAAGGACACCGTGCGCCAGGTGTTCAGGCTCAAGCACGCACCGGCCGTCGCCGGGCGGGCGGCGTTTCTCGAAGACTACGACCTGGAGCTCGCCGCCCGCCTGGTGGCCGGCTGCGACGTGTGGGTCAACCTGCCGCGGCCGCCCAACGAGGCCAGCGGCACCAGCGGCATGAAGGCCTGCCTGAATGGCGGGCTGCACCTTTCGGTGTTGGACGGCTGGTGGGCCGAAGCCTACGACGGCGGTAACGGGTGGGCCATCGGGGGCGAGGTGGATCGCGATGCCTGGGCACAGGACCAGCGCGACGCGAAGACCCTGTTCGACCTGCTGCAGCACGAGGTCGTGCCGATGTTCCACGAGCGCGATGCCGACGGCGTGCCACAACGATGGGTGGCGATGATGCGTCGCAGCCTGATGACGAACGGCCCGCGTTTCTCGGCCACGCGAATGGTCCGCGAATACACCGACCAGCTTTATCGGCATCGAGACAGATGACGCGGCCTTCAGCGCGGACCTGTTCTCGACGCTCACGCGATGCGCGGCCAACTCCCGATGAATTTGCGCGTGCGCCCTCAACCTGCGTGAAGACGAAGTCACTGGAGCCATCTAATGATCCTGGTCACGGGCGGATTCGTCGCCAAAGGCGATTGCCTGGCGCAGGCACTGGCGCTGAGCCTCGCGCATCTTCGACGCTCGCGGCTCGAGGCGGGCTGCATCGCGCATGCGGTGCACCAGGATGTGGAGAATCCGGCGCACCTGGTGTTCGTCGAACAATGGGCCGATCGCGCGGCGCTGGCAGCCCACTTCGCGGTGCCCGCCTCGCGTGCCTTCGTCAAGGCCGTGGCGGGCCTGGCCTTGGCCGCGCCCGAACTTCGCGTGTACGAGGCCGCCCAGGTCGGGGTTTAGCGATACCAAGTACTGGAGAACGTTCAATGCGCCTGGTCGCCATCTTCGAAGACACGCCGCGCATGGCGGCGGCTCGTGCCCGGTTGGAGCCGGCGCACATCGAGTACCTGGGCTCGCACACCAGCGAGATCCTGATCGCCGGTGGCCTGCGCGACGCGCCGGGCGCTGCCTACGTCGGTGGCCTGTGGGTGCTCGAGGTGCCATCCAAGGAGCGCGCGCTGCGCCTGATCGAAGACGATCCGTACTTCCAGGCCGAGCCTCGCCCATACCGGCTGCTGGTGTGGGGCAAGGCGCTGCCCGAGCTGCAGGCCGTGCTGTGAGCTGAGGCTCAGCACTCGACGATGTTCACCGCGAGGCCGCCGCGAGCGGTCTCCTTGTACTTGGTCATCATGTCGGCGCCGGTCTCGCGCATGGTCTTGATCACCTTGTCGAGCGACACGTGATGCGTGCCATCGCCGCGCAGCGCCATGCGCGCGGCGTTGATGGCCTGCACCGAGGCCACCGCGTTGCGCTCGATGCACGGGATCTGCACCAGCCCGCCCACCGGGTCGCAGGTGAGGCCGAGGTGGTGCTCCATGCCGATCTCGGCGGCGTTCTCGGCTTGCGCAGGCGTGCCGCCGAGCGCCTCGCACAGCGCGCCGGCGGCCATCGAGCAGGCTACACCCACTTCGCCCTGGCAGCCGACCTCTGCGCCGGAGATCGACGCGTTCTCCTTGTAGAGGATGCCGATCGCCGCCGCGGTGAGCAGGAAGTCGCGCACGCCTTGCGCGGTGGCGTTCGGCACGAAGCGTGCGTAGAAGTGCAGCACCGCGGGCACGATGCCGGCGGCGCCGTTGGTGGGCGCGGTCACCACGCGGCCGCCGGCGGCGTTCTCTTCGTTGACTGCCAGTGCGAACAGGTTGACCCAGTCGAGCACGATCAACGGGTCGGCGCCGGCCGCGTCGGACTTGGCCGTGAGCGCGGCATGCAGCGCCGGCGCGCGCCGGCGCACCTTGAAGCCGCCGGGCAAGACGCCGGGCGTCGCGCAGCCGCGTGTCACGCAGTCTTGCATCGTGCGCCAAATGCGGTCGAGTCCTTGATCGATCGACGCGTCGTCGCGCCAATGGCGCTCGTTGCGACGCATCACCGCGGCGATGCTGCAATGGAGCTGCTCGGTCAGCGCGAGCAGCTCGGCACCGGTGTGAAACGGGTGCGGCAGTACCGTGGTGTCGGGCGCCACTGCTTTGTGGCGCGTGCCGTCGCCGGCCACTTCGTCGCTGACCACGAAGCCGCCGCCCACCGAGTAGTAGGTGCGCTCGGCGATCGCCGAGCCGCTGCCGTCGAAGGCGCTGAAGCGCATGCCGTTGGCGTGGAAGGGCAGCGATTCACGGCGGTGGAACACGAGGTCGCTGCGCTCGTCGAACGCGATCGTCGCGCCCTGCGCCAGCGCGATGCGGCCGGCGCCTCGAATCGCCTGCAGCAGCGTCGGAATCTCATCCACGTCGACGCGGTCGGGCTCGTGGCCGGCCAGGCCCAGCAGCACCGCCTTGTCGCTGCCGTGGCCCTTGCCGGTGGCACCCAACGAACCGTACAGCTCTGCCTTGACGCGAGCGGTGCGCGCGGTCAGGCCGTCGTGCGCGAGTCGCAGCGCAAAGATGCGCGCGGCACGCATCGGGCCCACGGTGTGCGAGCTGCTCGGCCCGATGCCGATCTTGAAGAGGTCGAACACCGAGACTGCCATCGCAGAGCCTTGCCGGTCTTACTTCGCCAGCGCGAATTCGAAGTCGTGTGTGGCGACGCGGCGCGTGCGGCGCCGGTATTCCAGCGTGCTGCCGGGCCACAGCGTGGTGATGCGGCCGGCACGTGTTTGATACCAGCTGGTGCAGCCGCCGGTGGCCCACACGGTGCGCTGCAATCGCTCGCCGAGCTCGGCATTGAAGCGCGCCTGCGCGTCGGCGGTCGGTGACAACCATGCATGGGCCACGAGCCGGCGCATCGCGTCGTCGATGAACGCGAGCTGCGATTCGATGACGAACACCATCGAATTGTGGCCAAGGACGGTGTTGGGTCCGATCACCGTGAAGAGGTTGGGATATCCCGCCACCATGGTGCCGAGGTAGCCCTCGGGTGCCTGCGCCCACAGCGCATGCAGCGTGCGGCCCTGCGGTCCGATCACCGGGCAGGGTGGCTTGAGCTCGGCGGCGTCGAAGCCGGTGGCGGCGATCAGCGCGTCGAGCGCGACGCGGCGGCCATCGGCCAGCCGCACGCCGTGCTGTTCGATCTCGGCGATCGGCGCCGTCTCCAGGCTGACCTGCGGCAGGCTCAGCGTCGGATAGTAGTCGTCGGCGATCAGGATGCGTTTGCAACCCATGCGGTAGTGCGGCGTCAGCGCGTCGCGCAGCGGCCCGGCGGGAACCTGCTTGCGCAGGTGGCGCAGCGCCAGCGGCTCGAGTGCGCGCAACCATTGCGGCCGCCGGGTGAACGCGGGTGCGCGCAGCTCGTGTTGCGCGTAGATCGCCGCCCGCCAGGCGTGGCGCAGACCCGGCACATGGGCCAGCGCCCAGCGCATCGGCGCGCCGATCGGCGCATCGCCGCGCGGCATGATCCACGGTGCGTTGCGCTGGAACACGGTGAGTTGCCGCGCCTGCGGCGCCAGCTGCGGCACCAGCTGGATCGCGCTGGCGCCGGTGCCGATCACGCCGATGCGCCGGCCCGTGGCATCCCAACCGTCGGGCCAGCGGGCGGTGTGGATCACCGGGCCGCGAAAGTGCGGCAGGCCCTCGATCGCCGGCGTCACCGGGCGGCTCAGCGGGCCTGTGGCCAGCGTGACCGTCCGCGTCAGCAGCTCGTGCTCCTGGCCGGCCGCATCGAGCAAGCGCGCGCGCCACAGGCGTTGCGCCTCGTCCCAATGCAGGTGGCTCAAGCGGGTGTGCAGGCGCAGCCGCGGCGCCAGCCCGAAGCGCTGCACGCAATCGTTGAGGTAGGCCTCGAGCTCGCGCTGGCCCGGGTACTTGCGCGTCCACTGCGCATGGGGCGCAAACGAAAACGAGTACAGGTGCGACGGAATGTCGCATGCCGCGCCCGGATAGCGGTTGGCCCACCAGGTGCCGCCGACGCCGCCGGCCTGCTCGATCAGCAGGAAGTTGTCGTCGCCGCTGACCCGGCGATGGACCGCCGCGCCGAGGCCGCCGAAGCCGGCGCCGACGATCAGCATGTTCAGCGGGGCCGCCATCATTGCGCGCTGCGGGAATCGGCAGGTACCTAGACGCGCAAACGTTCGGCGACGGGCCGCCCCAAGCCGAACGCGCCCCCGAGGGGGTGAGGCCGGACGAACGCCAGCACCCGCGTGCTGGCGGACGCCTGCCGAACCGGCCGGGCATGCAGGCCCGGCCGTGGATCAGCGCGCGAAGCGAGCATGGGGGCATTCATTCTTCGAACGCACTCATCGGCACGCAGCTGCAGAACAGGTTGCGGTCGCCGTGCACGTTGTCGATGCGGCCGACCGGCGACCAGTATTTGTGGCGCTTGAGCGACTTCAGCGGATAGGCTGCTTGCTCGCGCGTGTAGGCATGGTTCCAGTCCGCCGCCAGCAATGCCGCGGCAGTGTGCGGCGCGTGCTTCAGCGGGTTGTCGTCGCGCGGCCAGTGGCCATCCTCGACCTCGGCGATCTCCTTGCGGATGGCGATCATCGCGTCGCAGAAGCGGTCGAGTTCGACCAGCGGCTCGCTCTCGGTGGGCTCGACCATCAGCGTGCCGGCGACCGGAAAGCTCAGCGTCGGCGCGTGGAAGCCATAGTCGATGAGCCGCTTGGCCACGTCTTCGGCGGTGATGCCGCAGCTTTCCTTCAACGGACGCAGGTCGAGGATGCATTCGTGCGCGACGCCGCCGCCCTGGATGCCCGCCACGTTGCCGCTGTAGTGGATGTCGTAGTGGTCGGCCAGCCGGGCCGCCACGTAGTTGGCCGACAGGATGGCGCACTCGGTGGCGGCGCTCAAGCCGTCGGCGCCCATCATGCGGATGTACATCCACGAGATCGGCAGCACGCCGGCGTTGCCCAGCGGCGCGGCCGACACCGCACCCACGGCCGCGGTCTGGTTGCCGCTGCCCGGCGCCGCGGGCAGGAACGGCACCAGATCCTCGACCACGCACAGCGGACCGACGCCGGGCCCACCGCCGCCATGCGGGATGCAGAAGGTCTTGTGCAAATTCAAATGGCTCACGTCGCCGCCGAACTCGCCGAACGCGGCCAGGCCGACCAGCGCGTTCATGTTGGCGCCGTCGACGTACACGCGGCCACCGTGCTCATGCACGATCGCGCACAGCTCCTTCACGCGCGGCTCGAAGATGCCGTACGTCGACGGGTAGGTGATCATCATCGCTGCCAGCGCGGCGCGGTGCTGCCCGCACTTGGCGCGCAGATCGTCGAGGTCGACGCTGCCCATCGCGTCGCACTTGACCACCACCACCTCGAGACCCGCCATGTGCGCCGACGCCGGGTTGGTGCCGTGTGCCGACTCGGGGATCAGGCAGACGCGGCGTTGCGCATCGCCGCGCGACTCGTGCCACGCCCTGATCGCCAGCAGGCCGGCGTATTCGCCCTGCGAGCCGGCGTTGGGCTGCAGGCTGATGCCGCTGTAGCCGGTGGCCTGCGCCAGCCAGGCGCACAACTGGTCGCTGAGCGCCTGCATGCCGGCCAATTGGTCGGCCGGCGCGTACGGATGCAGGTTGGCGAACTCGGGCCAGGTGATCGGGATCATCTCGCTGGTGGCGTTGAGCTTCATCGTGCATGAGCCCAGCGGAATCATCGAGCGATCGAGCGCCAGATCCTTGTCGGCCAGGCTGCGGATGTAGCGCAGCATCTCGGTTTCGCTGTGGTGCGTGTTGAACACCGGATGTGCGAGGATCTGGCTCGTGCGGCGCAGCGCCGGCGGAATCAGCGACTCGACACCTTTCTCGTACGCCGACCACTGCGGCAGGGTCTGCCCCGGCGCTGCGAACCACGACCACAACGCGGTGATGTCATCGCGCGTGGTGGTTTCGTCGAGCGCCACGCCGATATGGCCCGGCCACATCAGGCGCAGGTTGGCGCCGGCGTCGCGCGCCCGCTGCATGATCGCTGCGGCGCGCTCGCCGACGTCGATCGTGAGGGTGTCGAACGCATGCGGCGAGCTGTTCTTGAAGCCGAGTGCCGCCAGGCCGTCGGCGAGGATCGCGGTGTACGACGCCACACGCTGCGCGATTCGCCGCAGTCCCTGCGGGCCGTGATACACCGCGTACATGCTGGTGATCACCGCCAGCAGCACCTGCGCCGTGCAGATGTTGGAGGTGGCTTTCTCGCGCCGGATGTGTTGCTCGCGCGTCTGCAACGCGAGCCGGTAGGCGGGTTGGCCGTGGCTGTCGATGCTGGCGCCGACCAGGCGACCGGGCAGCGAGCGCTTGAACTCGTCGCGGCACGCCATGAACGCCGCGTGCGGGCCGCCGCAGCCCATCGGCACGCCGAAGCGCTGCGAGTTGCCGACCACGATGTCGGCGTCGAATTCGCCGGGCGGTTTGAGCAGCGTCAGCGCCAGCAGATCCGCTGCGACGATGAAGGCCGCCTGCTTGGCATGCGCCTGCTCGACGGTCGGCTTCAGGTCGTGGATCGAGCCGCTGGTCGACGGGTATTGCGCGAGCACCGCGAAGTAGTCGTGCTGCTGCATCAGCGTGGGTGCGAAACCCACCACCACGTTCAAGCCCAGCGGCCTGGCGCGCGTGCGCACGACATCGATGGTCTGCGGATGGCAGTCGCCGGCGACGATGATCGTGTCGCTCCTGCTGCGCACGCTGCGCTTGGCCAGCGTCATCGCTTCGGCCGCCGCGGTGGCTTCATCGAGCATCGACGCGTTGGCCACCGCCATGCCGGTCAGGTCGCACACCAGGGTCTGGAAGTTAATCAGCGCTTCGAGCCGGCCTTGCGAGATCTCGGCCTGGTAGGGCGTGTACGCGGTGTACCAGGCGGGGTTCTCGAGGATGTTGCGCTGAATGACGCCGGGGGTCAGCGTGCCGTGGTAACCCTGCCCGATGAACGACTTCAAGACCTTGTTCTGCGCGGCCAATGCCTTCAGCTCGGCCAGCGCCTGCGCCTCGCTCACTGCGGGCGGCAACTGCATCGCGGCGCTGCGCGCGATGCTGCGCGGCACGATGGCCTCGATCAGCGCCCGGCGCGACGCGGCGCCGATCACCGACAGCATGTGTTGCTGCTCGCCGGGGTCGGGGCCGATGTGGCGGGTGGCGAACAACGAGTGATCTTCGAGTTCCGAAAGTGGCGTGCGGGCGGACATCAGCATGGGGCGCAGTGCGAATACGGTGGATTCAGAGGTTCTTGAGCAGCTTGTCGTAGGCGGGCGGGTCCATCAGCTCGTCGAACTGTTCCATGCGCGTGACATGCACCTTGAAGAACCAGCCTTCGCCCATCGGGTCGCGGTTGACGAGCGCAGGGTCGTTGCGCAGCACCTCGTTGATCTCGATGATCTCGCCCTCCACCGGCATGTACAGATCGGCTGCGGCCTTGACCGACTCCACCACGCCGGCCACCTCGCCCCTCTTGTAGCTGCGCCCGACCTCGGGCAGATCGACGAACACCACGTCGCCCAGCGCGTCCTGCGCATGCGGCGTGATGCCGACCACGGCGGCCTCGTGGTCCTCGATGTTGATCCACTCGTGATCGGGGGTGAACATGGTCGTCATCGGAGCTCTCCTCGGCGGTTTGGCTAACCGCGGTAGTAGCGGTGGGGGAAAAACGGCATCGGGCCGACGCGCATCGGGAATCGCTTGCCACGCACCTCGGCGTAGACCTCGTGACCGGGCAAGGCATGGTTGGCCGCCAGATAGGCCATCGCGATCGGCTGGTTCACGGTGGGCCCGATGGTGCCGCTGGTCACGTGGCCGAGCTGGTGTCCGTGCGCATCGACCAGCGAAGCCCCTTCGCGCACCGGTACCCGCTCCAGACCGACCAGCCCGACGCGCTTGATCGAAGGACCGGTCGCGAGTTGGGCCTCGATCGCCGTCGCGCCGGGATAGTGGCCGGCGCGCGCGCCGCCGGGGCGCCGCACCTTCTGGATCGCCCAGGTGAGGCCCGCCTCGATCGGCGTAGTCTTGTCGTCGATGTCGTGGCCGTACAGGCATAGGCCCGCTTCGAGGCGCAACGTGTCGCGCGCGCCCAGCCCGGCCGGCTTGACCTCGGGCTCGCGGAGCAGGGCCTTGGCGAGCGCCACGGCGTCTTCGGCCGCCACCGAGATCTCGAATCCATCTTCACCGGTGTAGCCCGAGCGAGTGACGAAACAATCGGAGCCGGCGAGGCGAAACGCGCCACCGGTCATGAACGTGAGGCGCGCCACCTCGGCGTTCAGCCGCGACAGCGCGGTCACCGCCTTGGGGCCCTGCAGCGCGAGCAACGCGCGTTCGGGCATCGGCACCACGGTGCCACGCTGGCCTATGTGCGTGATCAGGTGGCGCGTGTCGGCTTCCTTGCACGCGGCGTTGACGATCAGCAGCAGGTCGCTCTCGCGCCGCGTGATCATCAGGTCGTCGAGGATGCCGCCTTGCGAGTTGGTGAACAGCGCGTAGCGCTGCTTGTGCAGGCCGAGGTCGACCACGTCCACCGGCACCAGGGTCTCGAGCGCGTGCGCCGCGTCGTCGCCCTTCAGGCGCAACTGGCCCATGTGCGAGACATCGAACAGCGCGGCCGCCGCGCGGCACTGGCGGTGCTCGGCGAGGATGCCGTCGGGGTAGTTGACCGGCATCTCGTAGCCGGCGAACGGCACCATCTTGGCGCCCAGCTCGACGTGCAGATCGTGCAGCGGGGTGTGCCTGAGGTCGGCAGACATGCAATAACTCCCGAGGGCCCACTCACCACCGCGCTCGCACGGTGGGCTTGCCCTCGCTGTCCGCTTTACCTGAGAGATTGACGGTCGACGTTTGCAGTCGCGGCGGCCGCTTGCCCCTTCGGTGGGCTCGCCTCGCGGCTCGCCTCTCTCCAGTGAGGAAACGCCTCGTCGCCGAAGCGCTGGCCAGTCCTTTTGCCTGAGCGTTTGGCCTTGCGGCTTCGCCTTCGGCGGCACCGCTTGCGCGCTGCTCTCTCCTGGCCGCCGGCAGTGTAGCAGCCACGCTCGAGGGCGCGAACCATTAAAGTCCGGGGCTCACGAAGCGCTCGCCCCATGCAAGACGACATCTCCACGCTGCGCCGCATCCTCGCGTCGGCGCGCACCATCGCGGTGGTCGGCCTGTCGGCCGAATGGCACCGGCCCAGCCACTTCGCGGCCAAGTACATGCAGGCCAAGGGCTACCGCGTCATTCCGGTCAACCCGCGCTACGAATCGATCCTCGGCGAGCGCTGCGTCGCGCGGCTCGAGGACATCACCGAGCCGGTGGACATCGTCGACGTGTTCCGTCGCACAGAAGACGTCGAGCCGATCGCCGACAGCGCGATTCGCATCGGCGCCAAATGCCTGTGGCAGCAGATCGGTGTCAAGAACCTCAAGGCCGACGCCAAGGCGCGCGCAGCGGGGCTCGATTCGGTGATGGATCACTGCGTGAAGATCGAGCACGCGCGGCTGTTCGGTGGCTTGCATTGGGTCGGCGTCAACACGCGCGTGGTGTCGGCCAAGCGGCCGCTGTTCTCACCCGGGACCACTGTCGGCCATGGCTGATCGCATCTTCAAGCCCGAGACGCTGGCGATCCACGCCGGGCAGATTCCGGACTCGGCCACCGGTGCGCGCGCGCTGCCGATCTATCAGACCACGAGCTTCGTGTTCGACTCGGCCGAGCATGCGGCGAGCCTGTTCAACCTGGCGACCTTCGGCAACGTCTACTCGCGCCTGAGCAATCCCACGGTGGCCGCGCTGGAAGAGCGTGTGGCCGCGCTCGAGGGCGGCCGCTCTGCGGTGGCGTCGGCCAGCGGCATGGCCGCCGAGGCGATGGCGCTGATGACGATGCTGAAAGCCGGCGACCACGTGGTCGCGGCCGGCGCGCTGTACGGTGGCAGCGTGACGATGCTGGCGGTCAATCTCGTCAAGTTCGGCATCGAGACCTCGTTCGTCGACGCCACGAAGCCCGACGCCTTTGCCGCCGCGATGAAGCCCAACACGCGCGCCGTGTTCGCCGAGAGCCTGGGCAACCCGAGCCTGATGGTGCTCGACATCGCCGCGGTCGCCGAGGTGGCGCATGGCCATGGCGTGCCGCTGGTGATCGACAACACGGTGCCGAGCCCGTTCCTGTGCAACCCGATCCACCTCGGCGCCGACATCGTCGTGCACTCGGCCACCAAGTACCTGGGCGGCCACGGCACCACGCTGGCCGGCATCGTGGTCGAGGGCGGCAAGTTCCCTTGGGACAACGGCAAGTTCCCCGGCATGACCGAGCCGTCGCCGGGCTACCACGGAGTCAAGTTCTACGAGACCTTCGGCGACTTCGGCTTCACGATGCGCTGCCGCATGGAGACCTTGCGCGTGTACGGCGCCGCGCTGGCGCCGATGAGTGCATGGCAAATCCTGCAGGGCGTGGAAACGCTGCCGCTGCGCATGGAACGCCACTGCAGCAACGCGCTCGCGGTGGCGCAGCACTTGCGGGAGCATCCCATGGTGAGCTGGGTCAACTATCCCGGTCTCGATGATCACCCGCAGCACGCGCTGATGGAGCGCCAGATGCGCGGCGCGTCGGGCCTGCTGGCGTTCGGCGTCAAGGGAGGCATCGAACGCGGCATCGCCTTCATCGAGAGCGCGCAGTTCATGAGCCACCTGGTCAACATCGGCGACACGCGCACGCTGATCAGCCACCCGGCCAGCACCACGCACCGCCAGCTCGACGATGCGCAGCAACTCGCCGCCGGCGTGCTGCCCGACATGGTTCGCATCTCGGTCGGGCTGGAGCACATCGACGACATCCTGTGGGACATCGACCAGGCGCTGGCCAAGGCCGGAGCCTGACCGCCGGCGCGGGCGACCATGACCACGCAGAGGAGACAGGCACCATGTTCCAAACCAATCTGATGCAAGGCCACCGCATCCTCGTCACCGGCGGCGGCACGGGGCTCGGCAAGGCCATGGCCGAGGCGTTTCTCGCGCTGGGCAGCGACGTCGCGATCTGCGGGCGGCGGCTCGCCGTGTGCGACGAGACCGCCGCTGCCTGGCGCCGGCAGTTCCCCGAGCGTCGCGTCGACATCTTCGGTGTCGACATCCGCGTCGCGCAGGCGGTCGAAGAGATGGTCGAGTCGCTGTGGGGTAGCGGTGGCCTGACGGGCCTCGTCAACAACGCGGCCGGCAACTTCATCGCGCCCACCGAAAGCCTGTCGGCGCGCGCCTTCGATGCGGTGGCCAACATCGTGTTCCACGGCAGCTTCTACGTCACGCAGGCGGTGGGCAAACGCTGGATCGCCGAAGCCAAGGCGGGCCAATGGCAGGCCGGCCAACCCTACCGCAACGTGATGAGCATCATCACCACCTGGGTCGACACGGGCAGCCCTTACGTCGTGCCATCAGCGATGAGCAAGGCCGGCATCGACGTGATGACCAAGTCGCTGGCCATCGAATGGGCCAAGTTCGGCATCCGCTTGAACGCGGTGGGTCCGGGCGAGATTCCGACCGAGGGCATGAGCAAGCGCCTCAACCCTGGCGAGGAGCCTGGCGCGCGCAGCCGCGAACGCAACCCGATGGCGCGCCCCGGCACCTTTGCCGAGCTGCAGCACCTCGCGGTGTTCCTGATGGCGCAGGGCCAGTGCGACTGGCTCACCGGCCAGAGCATCATGATGGACGGTGCCAATTCATTGGCCAACGGCAGCGGCTTCTACGAGTTGCGAAACTGGACCGACGCGCAATGGCGCGAAGCGCGCGAGCGCATCGAGGCGCAGAACGCGAAGGACCGGGCCGCACGCTGACCCGACTTGGCGAGTGCCAAGAAGAAACCGGGCCGTGGCCGGCCCGGCTCTCCGCTCGAGGGCAGTGGATCAGTCGCCGGAAGGGTTGTACACCTTGCCGAACAGCTTCCAGGTCTTGCCGTCGAAGCGCGCCAGTTGCTCGCGCTCGATCGGGTAGAAATCGTTCGCGCTGGTCTTCACGTTGATGCCCGGCAGCGACAGCGGCAGGTCCATGCTGAGGCTGGCCGCCTGCTTCATCACGTTTTCGCGCGTCAGGTTGTCGCCGCACTGCTTGAGCACCTGCACCACCGTCATCGCCACCGAATAGCCGTAGACGTTGCTGGCGTCCTTGACGTCGCCGCTCGGGTAGTACTTGGCCATCCAGGCTCTCCAGTCCTGCATGCCCTTGTCGTTGTTCCATTGCGGATCGGTCGGGTCCTTGCCGTATTGCGTGGTGATGATGCCCACGCTGTTCTCCAGGCCCGCCGGCGTCAGCACCGAGCCGACCGAAGACGACACGTTGTTGAGGTACTGCGTGGGCTTCCAGCCGATCTCGGCCGCCTTCTTGATCGCCTGCGCCGCGAACTTGGGCGTCGTCACGTTGAAGAAGGTGTCGGCACCCGAGCCCTTGAGCGTCACCATCTGGCTGTCGACGGTGGGGTCGGTGACCTCGTAGCTGACCTTGGAGACGATCATCGTCTTGGCCTTGTCGCCCAGGCCGTCTTCGAGGCCCTTGAGGTAGTCCTTGCCGTAGTCGTCGTTCTGGTACAGAACACCGATCTTGGCGTTAGGGTTGGTCTCGAGGATGTGCGCTGCGTAGATGCGGCCCTCGGTCTGGTAGTTGGGCTGCCAGCCCATCGTCCAGGGGAAGTTCTTCGGGTCGCCCCATTTGGTGGCGCCGGTGGCCACGAACAGCTGCGGTACCTTCTTCTGATTCATGTACTTGTGGATCGCCGTGTTCGACGGCGTGCCCAGCGGGTTGAAGACGAACAGCACCTCGTCCTCTTCAACCAGTTTGCGCACCTGCTCGACGGTCTTGGCCGGGTTGTAGCCGTCGTCCAGCGAGATGTACTTGACCTTGCGGCCGTTGATGCCGCCCTCGGCGTTGATCTTGTCGAAGTACGCGGCGATCGCCTTGCCGATCGTGCCGTACGCCGACGCGGGACCGGAGTACGGCTTGGTGTCGCCGATCTTGATCTCGGTGTCGGTGGCGCCGGTGTCGTACTTCTTCTGCGCCACAGCCGACAGGCTGATTGCAGCCGCAGCGATGCCTGCGACAGCCAGACTGAAATGCTTGAGCTTCATGTCGTGGACTCCTTGGTCAGGTCGGGTGAAACGGGAACGGAAGTGCCGGGTCTGGCGTTGACGCGCAAGCGAGCGGCACCCGGCTGCCAACGCGCCCACAGTTTGCGCACCATGCCCATCACGCCGGTGGGCAAAAGGTACATCAGGATGATCAGCAGCACGCCGTAGATGGCCTGCGGGGCGGATTTGGACATCTCGTCGGCGATGTTCGGAACGAACTGGATGAAGATCGCACCGAAGAACGCACCGGGGATCGACGCCAGACCGCCGACGACCACGCCCACCAGCAGGAAGATCGACAGCGGCAACAGGAAGCTGTCGGGCGAGACGAATGCGATCACCACGGCGCCGAGCGCGCCGGCGACGCCCGTGAATGCCGCCGAGACGCCGAAGGTCAGCGACTTGAACGCCGGCAAGTTGATGCCCATCACGGCAGCGGCGATCGGATGGTCGCGGATGGCGATCAACGCACGCCCGACGCGGCCGCGCAGCAGGTTCCACGCCAGCAGGAACATCACCACCGTGACGGCCAGCGTGAAAAAGTAGAGCCAGCGGTCGGCGTTGAGCGGCTGGTCGAGAAATCGAAACGTGAATGGCGGATCGGGCTTGACCAGCACGATGCCTTGCACGCCGCCGGTGTAGTTTTCCAGGTGTTTGTACTTGAGCAACTGAGGGATCGCCAGCGCGAGCGCGAGCGTTGCCACGGCAAGGTAGTGACCGGCCAGTCGCAGCGCCGGAAAGCCCATCAGGAAGCCGAGCACGAAGCACAGCAAGCCGGAAAAAGGCAAGGTGGCCCAGTAGGGCATGCCGAAGCGGTCCATCAGCACCGCTGCCGCATAGGCGCCGATCGCATAGAACGCGCCGTGGCCGAGCGAGATCTGGCCGTTGAAGCCGGTGAGGATGTTCAGGCCGAGGATCGCGATCGCATACACCAGCACGAGGTTGAACTGGAACACGCGGTAGTTCTTGACCAGGAACGGTAACACCATCGCGGCCACCAGCACGACCACCAGCCCGATCCATAGCAAGCGCGACTTGCGATCGGCGCTCGATGGGTCGGGTGCGGCGCTCATACGCGCGTCACCACGTGTTTGCCGAACAGGCCGGCCGGCATCAGCGTCAGCGTGCCGACGATCAGCACCAGCGCCACCGTGAGCTTGAGCTCGGTGCCGATCACGTAGGCGCCGAGCAGGTTCTCGAGCACGCCGACGATCAGCCCGCCGATCACGGCCCCCCACGGGTTGTCGACGCCGCCCAGCAGTGCGGCCGCAAAGCCGTATAGCAGGATGCCGGACATCATGTTGGGATCGAGGAAGACGACCGGCGCCACCATCATGCCGGCCACCGCGCCGATGGCGGCGGCCAGGCCCCAGCCGACCGCCAGCATCCACGACACGCGGATGCCCACCAGGCGGGCCGACTCCGGGTTTTGTGCCGCCGCGCGCATCGCCAGGCCGATCGGTGTGAAGCGGAAGAACGCGTACAGCGCCAGCAGCACCGTCAGCATGACGAGGAACGAGCCGAATTCGTGCGCCGAGAAGAATTGCGTCTTGAGCAGCCCTTCCTGCGCGAACGGGCTGGGAAACGCCTTCACGGTGTGGTCGAAGAACCAGCCCGAGCAGGCGTTGAAGATCAGCAGCAGGCCGATGAAGACGTTGACGTTGGTGAGCACCGGCGCCTTCTCGACCGGGCGCAGGATGACGCGCTGGATCACCAGCCCGGCCGCAAACGAAATGCCGAACGTGACCGAGAAGGCCACCCAGTACGGCAGGCCTTTCTGGATCAGCGCCCAGGCGATGAAGGTGCTGAAGGTGGCCATCTCGCCCTGAGCGAAATTGAGGTGGTGCGTGGCCTGGTAGATCATCACCAGGGCGAGCGCGATCGAGCCGTAGATGCAGCCGTTGGCCAGGCCCGAGAAGATCTGATGCAGGAAGGCGTCCATGGTGTCTTGCTGGGGCTTGTGAGGCGGGCCGTTCAGACTCCGAGGTAGGTGCGGCGCACCGATTCGTCGGCCATCAGGTCCCGGCTGCTGCCCGACAATGCGACGCGGCCGGTCTCCAGCAGATACGCGCGATCGGCCAGTTCGAGTGCGAGTTGGGCGTTCTGTTCCACCAGCAGCATGCTGACGCCGTCGTCGGTGTTGATGCTGCGCAGGATGCGAAAGATCTCGGCCACGATCTTCGGGGCCAACCCGAACGAGGGCTCGTCGAGCAGCAGCAGCTTGGGCCGCAGCATCAGCGCGCGGCTGATCGCCAGCATCTGCTGCTCCCCACCCGACAGCGTGCCCGCCTGCTGATGGCGCCGCTCACCGAGTCGGGGAAAACGCGAATACATCTTCTCGATGTCCTGCGCGACGCGATCCCTGTCGCGCCGCACATGGGCGCCCAGGCGCAGGTTTTCATCCACCGACAGCGCGGTGAACGTGCCGCGGCCATCGGGCACGTGGGCCACGCCCAGGCGCACCACCTCTTCGGTGGGGCGGCCGACCAGTTGCTGGCCGTCGAACAGCGCGCTGCCGCTGGTGCGCACCATCTGGCAGATGGCGCGCAGCGTAGTGGTCTTGCCGGCACCGTTGGCGCCCAGGATGGCGGTGATGCGGCCACCCTGCAGCCCGAAGTCGATGCCGTGCAACACCTGCGTCGCGCCATAGGCGGCGTGCAGGTCTTTCACCTCCAGCAGCCCGCTAGACATGCGCGCCGGCTCCCAGATAGGCCTCGATCACGTCGGGGTGGTTCTGGATGTGATTGGGCGCGCCTTCGGCGATCTTGCGGCCGAAATTGAGCACCACGATGTGGTCCGACAGGCTCATCACCAGGCTCATGTGGTGCTCCACCAGCAGCACGGTGATGCGCAGGCGATCGCGGATGTCGCGGATCACGTCGTCGAGCGCCTCGAGCTCCTCGTGGTTCAGGCCCGCGGCGGGCTCGTCGAGCATCAGCAGCTTGGGTTCGGCGGCCAGCGCGCGGCCCAGTTCCACGCGCTTTTGGGTCGCAAAGGGCAGATCCCCGGCGGGGCGATTGGCAAACGGCGCCAGACCCAGGTAATCCATGATCTCGTGGGCGCGCTCGCGCAGGCGCTTCTCTTCGGCGCCCACCGAAGGCAGCCGCAACGCGCTCGACACGAACCCGGCGGCCGAGCGCGCATGGGCACCGACCATCACGTTGTCGGTGACGGTGAGGGTGCGAAACATCGCCAGGTTCTGGAACGTGCGCCCGAGGCCGAGCCCGGCGATTCGGTGAATCGGCACATTCGTCAGCGACTGGCCCTCGAGCAGGATGTCGCCCGACTGGTACTGGTAGAGCCGGCTCATGCAGTTGAACAGCGTGGTCTTGCCGGCGCCGTTGGGCCCGATCAGGCCGCAGATGTCGCCGCGGTCGACGTCGAAGCTGACGTCGTCGAGTGCCACAATGCCCCCGAAGCGCACCGACACGCCGCGCACGCTGAGCAAACCGTTGCCGCTGGCGGCAGTCGATGCGGAGCGAAGGGGTTCTGCCATGAGTGGTCGCTGAGGGCTCTGCCGTTCGTCCGTTGGGGTCCGCGAGGCCGGTCGTTTTATAGGTGGGCCAACCCGATCTGACAATGCGCGCTTGCACTGTCCGCTGAGTGACAGTGGCGCGGCAGCATCGTCGCCGGGGCTCTCTCGCATACCTCGCCATCTCTATCGGAGGCGCAACGATGAACATCTACCAGCAAGGCCTCGATCGCCGCGTCGCCAACCACGCGGTCTTGAGTCCGGTCAGCTTCGTGGAACGCAGTGCCGAGGCATTCGGCGACCTCGAAGCCGTGGTGCATGGCGCGCGCCGCTATACCTGGGGGCAAACCCGTGGTCGTGTGGCACGGCTTGCGGCGGCACTGCGCAGCGCCGGCGCAGGGCCGGGCACCACGGTGAGCGTGATGCTGGCGAACACGCCCGAGATGGTGGAGGCGCACTACGCGGTGCCGGCCTTGGGGGCGGTGCTCAACACGCTGAACACGCGGCTCGATGCGCCATTGCTGGCCTGGCAGCTCAACCATTGCGAGGCGCAGGTCTTGATCACCGACACCGAGTTCTCACCCGCGATCAACAAGGCCTTGCGCATCCTGCGGGCCGAGCACGGCAGGTCGCTGCGCGTGATCGACGTCGCCGACAGCGAATACACCGGGCCCGGCGAACGCCTGGGCGACGTCGAGTACGAAGCGCTGTTGGCGGCGCACGAGCCGCTGACGCGGCTCGAATCCCCCTCGGATGAGTGGGATGCGATCGCCGTCAGCTACACCAGCGGCACCACCGGCGACCCCAAGGGGGTGGTCACGCATCACCGCGGCGCGTACCTGAACGCGGTGTGCAACGCGCTCACCTGGACGATGCCGCACTTCCCGAAGTACCTGTGGACGCTGCCGATGTTCCACTGCAATGGCTGGTGTTTCCCCTGGACGGTGGCGCTGCTGGGCGGCACGCACGTGTGCCTGCGCCGCGTCGAGGCCAGATCGATCCTCGATGCGATGCGAGAGCATGGCGTCGATCACTACTGCGCCGCGCCGATCGTGCACAACCTGATCGTCAACGCGCCGCCGGCACTGCGCGAAGGCATCACGCAGCGGGTGCGCGGCATGGTGGCTGGCGCCGCGCCGCCCGCCGCGATGATCGAAGGCATGGCCAAGATCGGCTTCGACATCACGCACATCTACGGGCTTACCGAGACCTATGGGCCGGCGGCGGTGTGTGTGAAGCGGCCCGCGTGGAGCGCGCAGAGTCTGTCGGAGCAAACGCGCCTGAACGGCCGCCAGGGTGTGCGCTACGCGCTGCAGGAGGGCATGACGGTGCTCGACGCTGAGAATCTGACCGAGACACCGGCCGATGGCCAGACGATGGGCGAGATCATGTTCCGCGGCAACATTGTGATGAAGGGCTACCTCAAGAACCCGGAGGCCACCGACAAGGCATTTGCCGGCGGCTGGTTCCACACCGGTGACCTCGGCGTGATGGAGCCCGACCGCTACGTGAAGATCAAGGACCGAAGCAAGGACGTGATCATCTCCGGTGGCGAGAACATCAGCTCGCTCGAAGTCGAAGACGCGCTGTACCGCCATCCGGCGGTGCTGGCCTGCGCGGTGGTCGCCAAGCCCGACCCCAAGTGGGGCGAGACGCCGGTGGCTTACGTGGAGCTGAAGGTGGGCTCCGTCGCCGACGCCGCGGAGCTGATCGCGCACTGCAAATCGCTGCTGGCCGGCTACAAGGTGCCGCGCGAAATCCGCTTCGAGGAGATTCCCAAGACCTCGACCGGCAAGATCCAGAAGTTCGCGTTGCGCGAGCGCGCCAAGTCGGCCAGCGCGATCGAGTGAGCATCGGCATGCTGACCACCGACGAACCCTTGCTGCACCGGGCGCGCGACGAGCGCGGCGTGGTCACGCTGACGCTCAATCGGCCGCAGGCCTTCAACGCGTTGTCCGAGGCGATGTTGCAGGCGCTGCAAACCGAATTCGATGCGCTGGCGCAGGACGAAACCTTGCGCGCTCTGGTGATCGCAGCCACCGGCAGGGCCTTTTGTGCCGGCCATGACCTGAAGGAGATGCGAGCCGCGCCGTCGCTCGAACACTACCAGCGGCTGTTCGAGCGCTGCTCGCGCATGATGCTGGCGCTTCAGCGGCTGCCGGTGCCGGTGATCGCGCGGGTGCAGGGCATCGCCACCGCCGCGGGCTGCCAGCTGGTGGCGATGTGTGATCTGGCGGTCGCGTCGCGCGACGCGCGCTTTGCGGTCAGCGGCGTCAACTTCGGCTTGTTCTGCAGCACCCCCGGCGTCGCGCTTTCGCGCAACGTGTCGCGCAAGGCGGCCTTCGAGATGCTGGTGACGGGCGACTTCATCTCGGCCGACGAGGCCCGCGACAAGGGGCTGATCAATCGCGTGGTCGGTGCCGGCGAGCTCGACGGCGAGATCGAGGCGCTGGTGTCGCGCATCGTCGCCAAGCCGCGTGTCGCCATCGCGATGGGCAAGGCGCTGTTCTACCGGCAGCTCGAAATGGGCATCGCCGAGGCCTACGCCGACGCTGGCCAGACGATGGCGCGCAACATGATGGATGCCTGTGCGTTGGACGGCGTGCAGGCGTTCATCGACCGGCGCAAGGGCAAGGTCGATTGAGCGCCTTTACGATGCGGGGATGAGCATCCCTGCCCGCATCCCTGGTCGCCGCTTTCTCCATTCGCCGGGCCCGACGCCCCTGCCCGATGCCGTACTGCATGCGATGAGCGTGCAGCCGATGGATCTGGGCGATCCGCGGGTCGATGCCAACATCGACGCGTGCGAACGCGGCTTGACGCGCCTGCTGCACACCGAGGGCTCCGAGCTGTTTCTCTACGCGTCCAACGGTCATGGCGTATGGGAGGCGGTGATCGAGAACCTCGCGGCACCCGGCCAGGCGCTGCTGATCCCGGGGACCGGCCACTTCTCGGAATCGTGGGCAGTGCAGGCCGAGGCGCTCGGCCGCCGCGTGGTGCGCACGCCGTGGCGCGAAGGCTGGCCGATCGACGCCGCAGCGATGGAGCAGGCGCTGCGCGACGATCGCGCGCACGACATCCAGGCCGTGCTGGCGGTGCACACCGACACCGCCAGCGGCGTCACCAGCGACCTGGCCGCGATGCGCCGCGCCATCGACGCGGCTGGCCACCCCGCCGTGTTCGTCGCCGACGTGGTGGCCTCGCTGGGTGCCGCGCCGTTCGCGATGGACTCGCTGGGCGTCGACGTCGCGGTGGGCGCGTCGCAGAAGGGCCTGATGTGTCCGCCGGGGGTGGGCTTCATCGCAGTGAACGGCAAAGCGATGGCCGCTGCCGAGCGTTGCCCGGCGCCGCGCTTCTACTGGGATTGGGTGCGCCGCAGGCACGAGCTGTCGTATCGCAAATTCTGCGGCACGCCGCCGCAGAACCTGCTGTTCGGCCTGGAGGCCGCGCTGTCGTTGATCTTCAGCGAAGGCCTCGACGCGGTGTGGTCGCGCCACGCGCGCCTGGCCGGCGCGGTGCACGCGGCGGTGGCGGGCTGGCGCGAAGGCGGTGCGCTGGACTTCTTTGCGCGCGAGCCGGCGAGCCGCTCGGTGTCGGTGACCACGATCACCGTGCAAGCCAACGTCGACGTCGAGGTGCTGCGGGCCGCGGCGCGCGAACGGTTTCAAGTCGCCATCGCCGGCGGCCTGGGTCCGATGACCGGGCGCGCCTTTCGCATCGGGCACCTGGGCGATTGCAATCCAGCCATGATCTTGGGCGCGATCGCCGGCGTCGAAGCGGCGTTGCGGTCGCTGGGCATCGCGGTGGGCGAGGGCGGCACGCGCCGCGCGGTGCAGCACCTGGCGTCGGCATAGCGCAAGGGTCAGCTCTTGGGCGCTGACGAGACCTTGTGCCTCATCAGGCGCCCCTTCTCCCTTTCCCAGTCGCGCTTCTTCTCGGTCTCGCGTTTGTCGTGCTGGGCCTTGCCCTTGGCCAACGCGATCTCCGCCTTCACGCGGCCGCCCTTGTAGTGCAGATTCAGCGGCACCAGCGTGTAGCCGCGTTGTTCGACCTTGCCGACCAGGCGCTTGATCTCCTCTTTGTGCATCAACAGCTTCTTCGTGCGATCGGCCTCCGGATGCACGTGCGTCGATGCCGAGCGCAGCGCGTTGATGCGGCAACCGATCAGGTAAAGCTCGCCATCGCGGATCACCACGTAGCCGTCGGTGAGTTGCACCTGGCCGGCGCGGATGGCCTTGATCTCCCAGCCTTCGAGCACCATGCCGGCTTCGAATCGTTCTTCGATCAGGTAGTCGAATCGGGCGCGCCGGTTCTCGGCGATGGCTGCGGTCATTCGCGGGGCATCTCTAGAATGGCCGCATAGTATGAAGCGAGTGCACAAGTCCGTTCTGCTGTGGTATTCGCCGCGCGAGATGTACGAGCTGGTCGTCGCGTTCGATCAGTACCCCAAGTTCCTGCCGTGGTGCGAGCGGGCCGAACTGCTGCAGCGCGAGGGCGACACGGTGACCGCACGCCTGCACCTGGCCTATGCCGGCGTGCACCACGCCTTCACCACGCGCAACCGGTACGAGCCAGCGCGCTCGGTGTCGCTGCAACTGGTCGATGGCCCGTTCTCGCTGCTCGACGGCCTGTGGCAGTTCGAGCCGATCGGCGGCGCGGGCGCCGGCGGCGGCCAAAGCGACGAACAAGCCTGCCGCATCGAGTTCGAGATGGCGTATGCGTTTGCCAGCAAGCCGCTGGAGGCGTTGTTGAGCCCGGTGTTCGACAAGGTGGCCGACACCTTGGTCGACCGCTTCGTGCAACGCGCGGAGCAGGTGTATGGCGTGCGCTGAGCTACAGGTCGAGGTGGTGTACGCGGCGGCGCCGCACGACGTGCGCCAGGTGCTGCTGCGTTTGCCGGCCGGCGCCACGCTGGCCGATGCGCTGCGCGCCAGCCATCTGCTCGACGCCCTGTCGTCCGAGCAAGCCGACGCATTGAAGCCCGGCATCTGGGGCCGCGTGTCTGCGTTGGACACCCGATTGCGAGAAGGTGATCGCGTCGAGTTGACGCGTGGGCTGCGGGTCGATCCGAAGGAGGCGAGACGTCAGCGCTATCGGCGCGACGGGGTGCGCGCCAAGGCGCGCGCCGCCAAGACCTAGCGGCAGTCGCTCGAAATGATCTGTCGCGTGCGCTGCACTTCGTCGGCGCGCTGCTTGTCGTCGAGGATTTCGCGTTCGCCCTTGTCGTTGGTCCGGGACAGGCGAATGCCCGATTCCAGCGACGACATGTGCGCCTTCGCGCGCTGGCAATTTTCGGCGCGCTGTGCTGCGACCTTCTGTTCTTCGGCCTTGGCGCGTTCGTTCTGCTCGCCCTCAGTCTTCTTGCGCCGAGCCTCGAGCTCGGGATCGACCTTGGCCTTGGCCAGCGCCTCGCCTGCGGGCGCGCTGGCCGTCGGTGTCAGTTGGGCGGGCGAACGCTGCACGACCAGATTGGGCTTCTGCAGCACGTCGCGTTCCGGAATGTCGCGCGGCGGCGGCAGGTCGCTGACCACCACCTGGCCACGCGAGTCCTTCCATTTCCATTGCGCGGCCGCAGGCAGCGTGGCCATCCACAAGCTGAATCCGACGCAGAACCAAACGGGCAAGCGCATCGCGCACTCCGACTTCCCGGCCCGCAGCGACCGGTGCCCGCCAGTGTAGCGGCCGGCCCGTGCAGTGCGTCGCAGGCCACTGGATGAGGGGTGCGCCCGGGTGGGCAATACCGCACAGGCCGATCCGTATAATTCGCTTTTGCGACTGGAGCGATTCTCATGCGCCTTCTAGGCAAAGCGCTCACCTTCGACGACGTGTTGTTGGTGCCGGCGTTTTCGCAGGTGCTGCCGCGCGACACGCGATTGGCCACCCGGCTGTCGCGCAACATCACGCTCAATCTGCCGCTGGTGTCCGCCGCGATGGACACCGTCACCGAAGCCCGCCTGGCGATCGCCATCGCACAGGAAGGCGGCATCGGCATCGTGCACAAGAACATGGCGCCCAAGGCGCAGGCCGCCGAGGTGGCGCGCGTCAAGCGCTACGAGTCCGGGGTGCTGCGCGATCCGATCACCATCGCGCCGGAGCTGCCGGTGCGCGAGGTGCGCGCGCTGTCCAAGGCGCACGGCATCTCGGGCTTCCCGGTGCTGCAGGGCAAGAAGGTGGTGGGCATCGTCACCAACCGCGACCTGCGATTCGAAACCCGCATGGACGTGCCGGTGCGCGAGATCATGACTCCGCGCGAGCGGCTGATCACGGTGCGTGAAGGCGCCGCCATCGAAGACGGCAAGGCGCTGATGCACAAGCACAAGCTCGAGCGCGTGCTGGTCGTCAACGACGCATTCGAGCTGCGTGGCCTGATGACGGTGAAGGACATCACCAAGCAGACCGATTTCCCGAGCGCCGCACGCGACGCGCAGGGCAAGCTGCGCGTCGGCGCCGCAGTGGGCGTGGGCGAGGGCACCGAAGAACGGGTGGAACTGCTGGTCAAGGCCGGTGTCGATGCGATCGTGGTCGACACCGCGCACGGCCACTCCGCCGGCGTGATCGACCGCGTGCGCTGGGTCAAGCGCCACTACCCCAAGGTCGACGTGATCGGCGGCAACATCGCCAGCGGCGCCGCGGCCCTCGCGTTGGTCGAGGCGGGCGCCGACGCGGTCAAGATCGGCATCGGCCCGGGCTCGATCTGCACCACGCGCATCGTCACCGGCGTGGGGGTGCCGCAGATCTATGCCATCGAAGCGGTCGCCAACGCGCTCAAGGGCAGCCGCGTGCCGCTGATCGCCGACGGCGGTGTGCGCTTCTCGGGCGACCTGGCCAAGGCCATCGCCGCTGGCGCCGACAGCGTGATGATGGGCGGCATGTTCGCCGGCACCGAGGAGGCACCGGGCGAGACCATCCTCTACCAGGGCCGCACCTACAAGAGCTACCGCGGCATGGGCTCGCTGGGCGCCATGCAGCAAGGCAGCGCCGACCGCTACTTCCAGGAAGACAACGCCAACAACCCCAACACGGCGAAGCTGGTGCCCGAGGGCATCGAAGGCCAGGTGCCGTACAAGGGCTCGGTGGTGACGGTGATCTTCCAACTGGCCGGCGGCTTGCGGGCCTCGATGCACTACTGCGGCTGTTCCACCATCGAGGAGATGCAGCGCAAGGCCGAATTCGTCGAGATCACCACGGCCGGCGTGCGCGAGAGCCACGTGCACGACGTGCAGATCACCAAGGAAGCGCCGAACTACCGCATGGAATGAGTTTGGCCGATTCCAACCTCGAAACCGGCGGCGCACCGCAAGCAGCGCAACTCGCGGCCCAGCCTGCGCCAGAGCAACGGACGGCCGCGATGCCGTTCATCCTGGTGGCCGTGCTGATCGACATGATCAGCATCGGCCTGATGGTGCCGGTGCTGCCGCACATCGTCGGCCAGTTCACGCACAGCAACGACGAGCAGACATTGGGGTTCCTGGCGGTGACGCTGACCTTCGGCATCGCCAACTTCGTCAGCTCGCCGATCCTCGGCGCGCTGTCCGATCGCTTCGGCCGGCGGCCCGTTTTGTTGCTCGGTTTCGCCGGTCTGGCCTTGAGCTTCTTCGTCACCGCGGCCGCCACCGCGTTGTGGATGCTGGTCGCGGTGCGCATGTTCTCGGGCGCGATGCAAAGCAACATCTCGATCGCCAATGCCTACGTGGCCGACATCAGCGCGCCGCAGGATCGCGCGCGGCGCTTCGGCCTGCTCGGCGCGATGTTCGGCGTCGGCTTCATCCTCGGACCGGTGATCGGCGGCGTGCTCGGCGACATCGACGTGCGCCTGCCGTTCGTCGTGGCCGGCTGCATGGCATTGCTCAACTGGTGCTACGGTTTCTTCGTGCTGCCCGAGTCGCTGCCCAAGGAGCGCCGGCGGGCCTTCGCCTGGCGGCGTGCCAACCCGGTGGCGGCGCTCAAAGGCCTGGCGGCGCTCAAGGGCGTGGGCGCACTGGTGTGGGTGATCGGGCTGGCCAGCCTGGCGCAGTTCATGCTGCACATGAGCTGGGTGCTGTACACGAAGTTCAAGTTCGGCTGGGGCCCGGGGCAGGTGGGCTGGTCGCTGTTCGCGGTGGGTGTGGTGTCGGCATTCAGCCAAGGCGTGATGCTCAAGCCGTTGCTCGCACGTTTTTCGCCGCAGCAGATGGCGATCACCGGATTGCTGGTGGGCTCGGCCTCGTACCTCGGCTTCGGCCTGGCCACGCAAGGCTGGATGATGTATGCAGTGATCGCGTTCGGCTTGCTCGGTGGCACGGCGCAGGCGGCCATGCAGAGCATCGTGTCCAACGCGGCCGATCCGACACGGCAAGGCCAGACCATGGGTGCGGTGTCGTCGCTGAGCAGCCTGATGGCGGTGTTCGCGCCGGTGGTCGCGCTGGAGTTGCTGCGCTGGGTGTCGCGCCGGCCGTCCGGCGACTGGCTGATCGGATTGCCGTTCTTCACCTGCTCGGCGCTGCAGCTCACGGCGGCCGTGATTGCCTGGCGTTTCTTCCGCAGCCACAAGGAGTTGCGCGCCAAGCCCGCATGAGCGCGGGTGCCGCTGCGCGCCACCGACGCATGTCGCACGACAAGATCCTGATCCTCGACTTCGGTTCTCAAGTGACGCAGCTGATCGCGCGCCGCGTGCGCGAGGCGCATGTGTATTGCGAGATCCATCCCAACGACGTGACCGACGCGTTCGTTCGCGAGTTCGCGCCCAAGGGCATCATCCTGTCGGGCAGCCATGCCAGCACCTACGAGGCGCAGGAGCTGCGCGCACCGCAGGCCGTGTGGCAGCTCGGTGTGCCGGTGCTCGGCATCTGCTACGGCATGTTCACGATGGCGGTGCAACTCGGCGGTGAGGTGCAGGCGAGCAAGCATCGCGAATTCGGCTACGCCGAGGTGCGTGCGCGCGGCCACACCCGGCTGTTCGACGGCATCGAGGATTTCCGCACCGCCGAGGGCCACGGCATGCTCAAGGTGTGGATGAGCCATGGCGACAAGGTGAACGCGCTGCCGCCGGCCTTCAAGCTGATGGCCAGTACGCCGAGTTGCCCCATCGCCGGCATGGCCGACGAGTCGCGCGGCTACTACGGCGTGCAGTTCCACCCCGAAGTCACGCACACGCTGCAGGGCCGCGCCGTGCTCGAGCGCTTCGTGCTCGGCATCTGCGGCGCTCGCGCCGACTGGATCATGCGCGACCACATCGGCGAGGCGGTGGCGCGCATCCGCGACCGGGTGGGCGATGACGAGGTCGTGCTCGGCCTGTCCGGCGGCGTCGATTCCAGCGTGGCGGCGGCGCTGATCCATCGCGCGATCGGTGACCGCTTGACCTGCGTGTTCGTCGACCACGGCCTGCTGCGCCTGAACGAAGGTGCGATGGTGATGGAGATGTTCGCCGGCCGCCTGCACGCCAAGGTGCTGCACATCGACGCCAGCGAGCAATTCCTCGGGGCGTTGAAAGGCGTGTCCGACCCCGAGGCCAAGCGCAAGATCATCGGCCGTGAATTCGTCGAGGTGTTCCAGCGCGAAGCGAAGAAGCTCGTCAAAGCCAAGTGGCTGGCGCAGGGCACGATCTACCCCGACGTCATCGAGTCGGGCGGCGCCAAGACCCAGAAGGCCACCACGATCAAGAGCCACCACAACGTGGGCGGCCTGCCCGAGACGCTGGGCCTGAAGCTGCTGGAGCCGCTGCGCGACCTGTTCAAGGACGAGGTGCGTGAACTTGGCGTGGCGCTCGGTCTGCCGCACGACATGGTGTATCGCCATCCGTTCCCCGGCCCGGGTCTGGGCGTGCGCATCCTGGGCGAGGTCAAGCGCGAATACGCCGATCTGCTGCGCCGCGCCGACCACATCTTCATCGAAGAGCTGCGCAAGACGGTCGACGAGACCAGCGGCAAAACCTGGTACGAGCTGACGTCGCAGGCCTTTGCCGTGTTCCTGCCTGTCAAGAGCGTCGGCGTGATGGGCGACGGCCGCACCTACGACCACGTGGTGGCGCTGCGCGCCGTGCAGACCAGCGATTTCATGACGGCCGATTGGGCCGAGCTGCCGTACGCGCTGCTCAAGCGGGTGTCGAGCCGCATCATCAACGAGGTGCGTGGCATCAACCGCGTCACCTACGACGTGTCGAGCAAGCCACCGGCCACCATCGAGTGGGAATAGGGAGACCCGCATGCGCGCGCTGTTCAGTCTCGTCGGCCTCCTGGTCGTCGTGGTCGTCATCGTGATGGTGGCCAGGAAGCAGTTGCAGGCCGTGGCGCCGTCGGTGGTGCCCCCTGCCGCGTCGTCGTCGTCGGGCGGCGCGGCGCCGACGATTCAGGAGCAGTCGCGCAGCGTGCAGCAGAAGGTGCTGCAGGATGTTGGGCGAGCGCTGGAGCAGGGCGCGCAGCGCGCTTCCGAGTCGCAACCGTGATGGCCCGTTTTTCCGTTCGATGAGCCCCGAAGTCTTCGACGAGACCGCGATGCGGCTGGCGCTCGACCAGGCGCTGAACGCACAACTGGCCGGCGAAGTGCCGGTGGGTGCGGTGATCGTGCGGCGCACAGAGGGCGGGCCGCAGGTGGTGGCCACCGGCTACAACCGGCCGATCACCACCCATGATCCGACCGCGCATGCCGAGATCGTGGCGCTGCGCCACGCTGCGCTGCTGGAGGAGAACTACCGCCTGCCTGACCTCGAGCTGTACGTGACGCTGGAGCCCTGTGCGATGTGCGCGATGGCGATGCTGCATGCGCGACTGCGCCGCGTGGTGTTCGCGGCCGCCGATCCCAAGACCGGCGCGGCGGGGTCGGTGGTGGATCTGTTTAGTAACCCGGCGCTCAACCACCAAACGGAGTTCTCGGGCGGTGTGCTGGCCGAGCCCGCGGGCGCGCTGCTGCGCGAATTCTTCGGTGAACGGCGTGCACAACTGCGCGCCGAACGCGACGCCGCGGCTGGCGCCGACGATGCGGCGCCCATTCCGACCGGTGAGGTGATTGAATCGCTGCCGCCCGACGAGCAGCCGCCCCGATGAAGACCACGCGGATCCAGGTGTACACGTGCGCCGGCGTCGAGCTGCGCGGCGACGCGTTGCGACGCGCCAGCGCGCGGCTCAAGGCCCTGGGGTTCGGCGTTGCGCTCGACGCCAGCGTGAAGCTGCGCCACCAGCGTTTTGCCGGCGACGACGACGAGCGGCTCGGCACGCTTTACCGCGTGGCCGACGCGGCGCCGTCGATCGCCATGGCCTGCCGCGGCGGCTACGGCATGACACGGCTGCTCGATGCGATCGACTGGAAGCGCGTGGCGCGCAGCGTGTCGCACGGTACGCGCTGGGTCGGCTACAGCGACATGACCGCGCTGCAGATGGGCCTGCTCGCGCACACTGGGGCGCCGGCCTGGGCGGGCCCGATGGCGTGCGACGATTTCGGCCGCGCCGACGACGAAGGGGGGGTCGACGACATCACCCGCGACTGCTTCGTCGAAGCGATGACGGGTGCACTGAAGGCCGTGGGCTTTCGCACCGAAGCCGGGTTCGACGGCGTGCACGCCAAAGGCGTGTTGTGGGGCGGCAATCTGGCGATGTTGTGCTCGATGCTCGGCACGCCGCATTTCCCCCGCGTCAAGGGCGGCATCCTGTTCGTCGAGGACGTCAACGAGCATCCGTATCGTATCGAGCGCTGCCTGCTGCAGCTGCATCAGGCCGGCGTGCTCAAGGCGCAGAAGGCGGTGTTGCTCGGCGCGGTGAGCGACTACCGCGCCTCGCCGCTGGATCGCGGCTACACGCTCAAGTCGGCCATCGCATACCTGCGCTCGGCGACGCGCACGCCGCTGGTCACCGGCTTGCCGTTCGGCCACGTGCGCACCAAGGTCAGCTTTCCGATCGGCCAGCGCGTCGAGCTCGCGGTGCAGGGCCGCGACGTGCTGGTGGGGTGGTGACGATGTGGGCGCGCCGTTGCGCCGCGGCCGCGGCACTCGTGCTGGCGGCATGCAGCAACAACCCGTACCCGGCCGAGCTGATGAGCAGCAACACGCTGGTCTACACCTTCGACGAACGCTCGCCGCGCTACCTCGATCCGACGGCGTCGTACGCGAACCCCGAGTCGGCCTACACCTACCAGATCTACGAGCCACCCTACGGCTACCACTACCTGAAGCGTCCGTACGAGCTGATCCCCAAGGTGGCCACGCAGGTGGTGGCGCCGGTGTTCCTCGATGCCAACGGGCAGCGGCTGCCCGACGACGCACCGGCCGACCGCATCGCCGAAAGCGTGTACGACATTCCGATCCGGCACGGCGTGATGTACCAGCCGCATCCGGCGTTCGCCAAGGATGCGCAAGGCCGCTATCGCTATCACACCGATCACGCGTTGACGCGCGCCGAGCTGGGTGGGCGCCGCTCGCCGTGGCAGTTCGAGCAGGGCACGCGCGAGTTGGTGGCCGAGGATTTCGTCTACGCCCTCAAGCGCCACGCCACCACGCGCATCGAGGCCCCGGTGTACGCGGTGTTTGCCGAGTACGTGATCGGCCTCAAGGAGTACGCCGAGCTGGTCAAGCGTGAGGACGCCAAACTGCTGGCCGGCCTGCCAGAGGACTTGCAGGACAAACCGTTCTTCGACTTCAGGCGCTGGCCGTTGGCCGGCGCGCAGGGGATCGACCGCTACACGTTTCGCTTGCGCCTGAAGGGCAAGTATCCGCAGTGGCGCTACTGGATGGCGATGCCGTTCACGGCGCCGCTGCCTTGGGAGGCCGATGCCTTCTATGCACAGCCGGGCATGGCCGAGGCCGGGCTGTCGCTCAATCAATGGCCGGTGGGCACAGGCCCGTTCATGATGCGCACCTTCGAGCGCGATCGCCTGCACGTGCTCGAGCGCAACCCCAACTACCGCGGCGGCACCTATCCCTGCGAAGGGCAGCCGAAGGACAAAGCGGCCGGCCTGCTCGACGACTGCGGCAAGGCCACGCCTTTCGTCGACCGCTTGTACGTGACGATCGAAAAAGAACGCACGCCGCGCAAGGAGAAGTTCAAGCAGGGCTACCTCGACGTGCCCGAGATCGAGCGCCCCGAGTGGGGTGTGGGCTTCAAGGCCGACAGCGACGACTCCGACCAGGTGCGCCGCTTGTTCGAGGAGCGAAAGTTCAAGTTCCCGCTCGCCGCCGACATCTCCAACTGGTACCTCGGCTTCAACATGCTCGACCCGGTGGTGGGCAACGTCGGCACGGCGGCCGAGCGCGAGCGCCACCGCAAGCTGCGCCAGGCAGTGTCGATCGCGATCGACTGGGAAGAGGGCTATGGACGCATCTTCCGCTACAAGGGCGGCGACGCCGCACACGGCCCGCTGCCGCCGGGGTTGTACGGCTCGCGCGAGCAGACGCCGGGCTACTTCAACCCGGTGACGCACCGTCTCGTCAACGGCAAGGTCGAGCGCCGCCCGATCGAAGACGCCAAGCGGCTGCTCGCCGAGGCCGGTTATCCCGATGGGCGCGACGCGACGAGCGGCCAGCCGCTGGTGCTCAACTACGATTTTCAGCGCGCGATCACGCCGGAGTTCAAGGCCGAGAACGATTGGATGGTCAAGCAGTTCGCCAAGATCGGCATCCAGCTCGAGATCCGCGCCACCGACTTCAACCAGTTCCAGGACAAGACGCTCAAGGGCAAGCACCAGATCTTCTGGGCCGGCTGGCTGGCCGACTATCCCGATGCCGAGAACTTTCTGTTCCTGCTGTACGGGCCCAACGCCAAGAGCAGGAACAACGGCGAGAACATCGCCAACTACCAGAACCCGCGCTTCGACGCGCTGTTTCGCGAACTGCAGACGCTCGACGACACGCCGCGCAAGCAGCAGGTGCTCGACGAACTGGTGGCCCTGGTGCAGCAGGACGCGCCATGGTCGTTCGGCTACATCTCGTGGGGCGGGCTGGCGTTCCAGCAATGGGTCCACAACGGCAAGCCGAGCATCTTGATCCGCGACATGGCGCAGTACTACCGTGTCGAGCCGGCGTTGCGTGTGCGCATGCAGGCGGCATGGAACCATCCGATCGCCTGGCCGCTCTTGCTGCCGGTGCTGGCGCTGCTGGCGGTGCTGCTGTGGGCCTGGCGCAGCTGGCGCGTGCGCGAAAACGCCACCGCGCGCCGGCCCGTCGTGGCGGCCGGCTGAAGTGGCCGGCCCACTCCCGACATGACGGCCTATCTGCTGCGGCGCCTGTGGTACGCGCTCTGGATCCTGGTCGGCGTCAACCTGCTCACCTTCTTCTTGTTCTTCACTGTCAACACGCCCGACGACATGGCGCGCCTGAACATCGGCGGCAAGCGCGTGACGCAGGAGCAGATCGACAAGTGGAAGGCCGAGCGCGGCTACGACCGTCCGTTGTATTGGAACGCGGCCGAGAGTGGCAGCGCCAAGTTCACCCGCACTGTGCTGTGGGAGCGCTCGGTGTCGCTGATGGCGCTGCAGTTCGGCCGTTCCGATTCGGCACGCAGCGTCGACATCGGCTACGAGGTGCGCACGCGCATGTGGGTGAGCCTGCAACTCGCACTGCCGTTGTTCGTCCTGCAATTGATCATCAGCATCGGGTTCTCGCTGCTGCTGGTGTTCTTTCGCCACTCGCGCATCGACTTCTGGGGCGTGGTGCTGTGCGTGGTGATGCTGTCGATCTCGAGCCTGTTCTACATCATTGTCGGCCAGTTCCTGTTCTCCCGGGTGCTGCGGCTGGTGCCGATCTCGGGGTATGCGGGTGGGCTCGATGCGGTGCGGTTTCTGCTGCTGCCTGTGGCGCTGTCGTTGCTGTCGCGGCTGGGCAGCGAGTCGCGGCTGTACCGCGCGATGTTCCTCGAGGAGATCGGCCGCGACTACGTGCGCACCGCGCGCGCCAAGGGCCTGAGTGAGCTGCGCGTGCTCGGTCGCCACGTGCTGCGCAACGCGCTGATCCCGATCATCACCAGCGCCGGCTCGTACCTGCCGTATGTGTTCCTCGGCAGCCTGGTGTTCGAGAGCTTCTTCGGCATCCCGGGATTGGGCGCGTTCGTGATCGAGGCCATCAGCGGCCAGGACTTCGCGATCGTGCGCACGATGGTGTTCCTCAGCGCGCTGCTGTACATCGCGAGCAATCTGTTGATCGACCTGATGTACAGCTGGGTCGACCCGCGGGTGCGGCTGGCATGAGTTTCAAGTTCGTCTTCCTGTGGACCGACCTGGCGTTGTGGGCCCTGTTCACCGCGCTGGCGGGGTATGCCTGGCACGTGTCGCGGCAACCGCAGCTGCGGGCCACCTGGGCCCAGGCGTTGCGCGACGGCGCCACGCTGGGTGCGGGGGCGGTGCTGGCGGTGTTCATGCTGATCAGTGCGTTGGACAGCGTCCATTTCCGGGGCGCTCTGTCGGCCACGCAGGGGCAGGCAGCGGGTGTGACCTTCTACGAGACACGCGCCACGTCGCTGCTCGACCTGCTGCTGGCGCGGCCGCTGCAGATGCGCGAGACGAGCTATTCGGCGCCGCTGGCCACCCACGCGCTGATCCAGGAGAACTTCGAACGCAACGGCGTCATGGTGCGCGACGTACCGCGGCTCGTGTACGGCGGAGCGCATTTGAGCGAACCCGGGCGCGACTGGGCCAGCGACGTACTCGGCCGCGTCGCGCAAGGCCTGATCGGCGGCGCGTTGCTGACGCTGGCGGCGTCGCTCGCGTTGACCGCGGGCGTCGCGCGCGGCGAGGGATCGCTGCTGGCGCGCTGGCGGGCCGTGCTGGGCGGCCGCACGCGCCACCCGTGGCGGGTGCCGCTGTTGACGCTGGCGGCGATGGCGCTGCTGGCCGGGCCGGTGGTGGCCTTGATGGGTCACTACCACGTGCTCGGCACCGACCGCACCGGCAACGACGTGCTGGTGCAGGCGCTCAAGAGCGTGCGCACGGCCTTCGTGATCGGCACTCTTTCCACGCTGGCCACCGTGCCGCTGGCGCTGGGGCTCGGTGTGCTCGCCGGCTACTTCAAGGGCTGGGTCGACGAGGCGGTGCAGTACCTGTACACGGTGCTGACCTCGGTGCCCAACGTGCTACTGATCGCCGCCTGCGTGCTGATGGTGCAGGTGTTCCTCGATACCCACGCCGACCTGTTCGAGACCGGCCTGGAGCGCGCCGACCTGAAGATGTTTCTGCTGTGCGTGATCCTCGGCCTCACTGGCTGGGCCACGTTGTGCCGCCTGGTGCGCGCAGAGACGTTGAAGCTGCGCGACCTGGAGTTCATGCAGGCGGCCGAGGCGTTCGGCGTGCCGCATCTGCGCACGATGTTGCGCCACGTCGTGCCCAACGTGATGCACTTGGTGCTGATCACCACAGTGCTCAATTTCTCGGATCTGATCCTGTACGAGGCGGTGCTCACCTACGTGGGCGTCGGCGTCGACCCGAGCCTCAACAGCTTCGGCGGCATGATCAACCTGGCGCGCAGCGAGATGAGCGGCGATCCGCTGGTGTGGTGGTCGTTCGTGGCTGCATTCGGCTTCATGCTCGCGCTGGTGCTGGCCGCCAACCTGTTTGCCGACGGTGTGCGCGATGCCTTCGACCCGCGCGCACGCGCCTTCCGGCCGCAGCGCGCGGCGCACAAGGTGCCGTGAGGCGACAACCGCGATGCTGGCGATCGATCAACTGCAAGTCGTGCTCGACGCCGACGCCGGCCTCGTCAAGGCGGTGGACGGCCTGAGCCTGGCGATCTCTCGCGGCGAGACCTTTGCGCTGGTCGGCGAGTCCGGTTGCGGCAAGAGCATGACGGCGCTCGCGCTGATGCGGCTGTTGCCCGACAACGGTGCGGTGGCGGCGGGCTCGATCGTGCTGGCAGGCACCGACGTGCTGGCCTTACCGGAGAGCCAGATGCGCGCGGTGCGCGGCGGCCGCATCGGCATGATCTTCCAGGAGCCGGCGACCAGCCTGAACCCGGTGATGCGGGTGGGCGACCAGATCACCGAGGCCATCGAGGCGCACACGCCGCTGCGCGGCGCGGCGGCGCGCGAGCGTGCGTTGCACTGGCTGCGCAAGGTCGGCATTCCCGAGCCCGAACGCCGGCTCGACGACTACCCGTTTCGCATGAGCGGCGGCCAGAAGCAGCGCGTGATGATCGCGCTCACGCTGGCCGCCGAGCCCGACTTCCTGATCGCCGACGAGCCGACCACCGCGCTCGACGTGACCATCCAGGCGCAGATCCTCGATCTGCTGCGCGACCTGCAGCGCGAGCAGGGCATGGGCCTGCTGCTGATCACGCACGACCTGGCGGTGGTGGCCGGCATGGCGCACCGGGTGGCGCTGATGTACGCCGGCCAGATCATCGAGGTGGCGGCCGCGTCCGATTTCTTCGCACGGCCGTTGCACCCGTACGCGCAGGCGCTGCTGCGCGCGCTGCCCGATGCCGACCGGCGCGCACACGCGCTCGAAGCGATCGCCGGCACCGTGCCGGCGCTGACGCGCAGCTTCGTCGGCTGCCGCTTCAGCGAGCGTTGCACGCTGGCGCGCGACGATTGCGCCGGCACCGTGCCCGAGTTGCTGGAGCGGCAAGGGCGCCTGGTGCGCTGCCTGCGCTACAAGGACGACACCGCGCTGCCGGCGCGCCAGGCGTCGGCGCCGCACAGCGGCGCCGCAGTGCCGATGGCCGCGCCGCCGCCGACGGCGATGCCTCGCGACGCCGGCCTGCTGCTCGAGGTCAAAGACTTGAGCGTGCGGTTTCCGATCCGCAGCGGTTTGTTGCAGCGGCGCGTCGGCGCCTTCGAAGCCGTGCGCGACGTCAGCTTCGGCATCGCCGCCGGCCGCACGCTGGCCTTGGTGGGCGAATCGGGCTGCGGCAAGACCACCACCGGCAAGGCGATCGTGCAGTTGCTCAGGCGCCAGGCCGAGCTCAGCGGCGAGGCGCTGTTCGAGGGCCGCAACCTGTTCGCGTTGCAGGGCGAGGCGTTGCGCACGGTGCGGCGCGAGATCCAGATCGTGTTCCAGGATCCGTACTCGTCGCTCGACCCGCGCATGCGCGTCGGCGAGATCCTCGAGGAAGGCCTGGTGGCACTGCGCCCCGACCTGCCGCGCGACGAACGCATCGAGCGCGTGGCGCAACTGCTGCGGCGGGTCGGGCTGCGTGACGATGCACTGTCGAGTTATCCGCACGAGTTCTCGGGTGGCCAACGCCAGCGCATCGCGATCGCGCGGGCGCTGGCGGTGCAGCCCAAACTCATCGTCTGCGACGAGCCGACTTCGGCGCTCGATGTGTCGGTGCAGGCGCAGATTCTGAATCTGCTGCGCGAGCTGCAGGCCGATCTCGGCGTGGCGTACCTGTTCATCACGCACAACCTGGGCGTCGTCGAATACCTCGCCGACGAGGTGGCGGTGATGAACGCCGGGCGCATCGTCGAGCGCGGTGCCACCCGGCAGGTGCTGCGGGAACCACAGGTGCCCTACACGCAGCAGCTGCTGGCTGCTGTGCCCAGGTTGCGAATCTGACTGTGCCGCGTGGACATTGACGTCCGAGGGCGGCTCGCCGGGGGTTAGCGGGAGGCGGGTTGTTGTCGCTTACCAACGTCGGCGAATTACATATGGCCTAGGGCTTACCCGGATGCCGTCGAGTGAGTGCACCACCGGCGGGACGCGACTCACCCTCTGATGCCGGGGAATCCGGTCCCCGCCGCGAGGCACGCAGCGGCAACGCCCAGCCGGACACCGCCCGTCGCCGCACCAGCACGGGGACTTCCCCGCGGTGCCACGCGCGCTCACGACACTGACAATTAAGTTTCATGTTTGCTTTGTTGCTGTTCTGTGACCTACCGGTCGCAGCGGATCGGCAAGGGGCGGGCAGAAACCGACGGAACAACCGTTTTCAGACTAGGAGTTTCTATGTTCAGAAGAAGCAGGATCAGCCGGGCAGCGGCCTTGGCGGTCAGCGGGGTTGCTCTACTGGCCACCGGTGCGTGGGCGCAGGACAGCGGCCAACGCGTGGAGGTGACCGGCTCGCGCATCAAGCGCACCGATACCGAGACCGCGGCGCCGGTGCAGATATTGTCGCGCGAGGACATCGAGCGCACGGGCAAGTCATCGATCCAGGAGGTGTTGCGGGGGCTGAGCGGGGACGGACAGGGCTCGATCCCGACATCATTCACCAATGGCTTCGCCGCCGGCTCTGCGTCGGTGTCGCTGCGCGGCCTCGGGGTCAACTCGACTCTCGTGCTGATCAACGGCCGTCGCATGGCTCCCTACGGCCTCGCCGATGACGGCTTGAGGAATTTCGTCGACCTGAACACGATTCCGCTGGAGGCGGTCGACCGCGTGGAGGTGTTGAAAGACGGCGCGTCGGCGATCTACGGTGCAGACGCCGTGGGCGGCGTGGTCAACATCATCCTGCGCAAGAGCTACAAGGGTGGGTCGATCGGGGCTTCGTATGGGCAAACGGGCCACAGTGACGGAAACACGACGCGGGCGTTCGGCACGATCGGCATCGGTGACCTCGACGCCGACAAGTTCAACATTTTCGCGACGCTCGAAGCGTCGAAGCAAAAACACATCGACTCGACCGACCGCGGATTCATCGGCCAGTCCGATCTTCGCTCGCTGAACTTCTACGACACGACCATCGGTGCGGAGCGTCCGTTCTTCTTTGGATTCCCGGGCACCGGGACCGCGAGCCGAAACGTGCCGACCGGCACGGTGATCGTCGGCGGCGTGGTCACCAATCTGACGCCGTGCACGACGTCGATCGATCCGAACTCGGGTATCTGCAGATACAACGCGTTGACGTCCTCGCAGGTCCAGCCGGACATCGACCGCATGAATTTCTTCAGCCGCGGTACGCTGCAGCTGACCCCATCGGCAACGGCGTACAGCGAGTTGGGTGTCTTCTACACGAAGACGCGCCCGGTGGGCACGCTCGGCCAAGGCAACGACGGTGGCGTGTTCAACCCCGCCGATCCGCTGAATCCGGTCATCGTCCACGGGCGGCCCATTCTGCCCGTCGGCCATCCCCAGAACACGTTCGGGACCGCTCTCACGCTCGGTCTTCGGCCGGACCAGTTCGGCGGTCGCAACGCCAACGAGGACAGCACGGTCACGCGCTTGATCGTCGGCGCCCAGGGTTCGGTGTCGAACTGGGACTGGGACGTCGGTGCTGGCTACATGCAAAGCCGCCTGAAGGATGTGCAGACCGGGTTCATGCGGGCCAGCCAACTGCAGGCGGCGCTGAACAACGGCACGTACCTGATCAATCAGCCGCTGTCGCCGGCCGTCGCCGCCGCCATCTCTCCGCCGCTGGAGCGGGACCCGAAGAGCTCGATCCACTTGTTCGACGCCAAGGCCTCGCGCTCGTTGATGGACCTGCCGGGAGGGCCGCTGGGTCTGGCGCTCGGCACCGAATACCGGGTGGAAAAGGCCAACACGCCGCCGGTACCGTTCACCGACACGAGCGACATCATCGGCCTTGGGTTCTCCTCTTACGGTTCCGAGCGCGACGTCACGGCGATCTACGGCGAACTGTCTGCGCCCGTCACCAAATGGCTCGAATTGACCGGTGCGGCTCGCTGGGACAGGTACTCGGACTTCGGCAGCACGACGAATCCGAAGGTCGGCTTCAAGTTGAAACCGATCGAGCAGTTCGCGATCCGCGGCACGTACTCCGAAGCCTTCCGCCCGCCGGGGCCCGCCGAGCTCGGTGGGACCTCGTTCGGCTTCACCAACGTCGGCATCATCACCATCGGGCAGCCCGGTCTGAAGCCGGAGACGTCCAAGGCCTACACGCTGGGCCTGATCGTCGAGCCGACCGCCAACCTCTATGCGAGCTTGGATTTCTACAGGGTCAAGCGCAAGGACGAGATCGTGCAGGCCGATCCGGCCTCGATCATCGGCAACGCAGCGCCCTTTAACCCTGCCCTGGCCAACCAGAAGCTCCCCGGCGCACAACCCGGTTCGTTCATCTTCTATGACTCCACCGGCTTGCTCACCACGGTTTCCGGCAATTTCGCGAACGCGAACCGGACGGTGACGAACGGCTTCGATCTGGAATTGCGGCACAAGATGAACCTCGGCGAGGTCGGCAAGCTGACGTCGCAGTTGTTCTTCACGCACGTCGGAAAGTTTGAGCGCACGCTGGCCGACGGCACGACCTTCGACTATGCCGGCACCCAGGGCCCGATCGTGCTCAGTGCGGGGGCGGGCACGCCGAAGGACCGGGCGACGCTGTCGTTCACGCTGGATCGTGGGCCTTGGACCGGGACCGTTGCCGTCAACTACGTCGGCCCGATCGCGCTCGTCGACCACAAGGGCGAACAGGCGGTGGACCAAGGGGGTGGCGTGGTCCTCGACGGCACGAACGGAATTTTCTATCGGAGCAATGGCAGCCTGAACTGTGCCGTGTTCAATCTGGACGGCACGGTGCCCTACGGCAATTGCAAGCTGCCGTCGTTCACGACCTTCGACCTGTTTGGCAAGTGGACGCCGATGAAGAACCTGGACATCAACTTCTCGATCCAGAACCTGTTCGACAAGAAGGCGCCTTTGGATCCGTACCTCGTGCTGACCTACGGCGTCAACTACAACCAGACCTGGCATCAGGCCGGTGCGGTGGGTCGCTTCTTCACGGTCGGAGCAAAGTACTCCTTCTGATCTTCAAGCGACACGAGAGTGTTCGAGCCCGTTGGTCGCAAGGCCGGCGGGCTTTTTTCATGTCTTCGCGCGAGTGGATCGCGGCATTGCAGGCAGGTATGCGCGCGCGCAGTTCTCGAGGCGCGCTACTTCGGCGCCATGCGGATCGCCCCGTCCAACCGGATCACCTCGCCGTTGAGCATGTCGTTGCTGACGATCTGCTGCACGAGCTTGGCGTAGTCCTCGGGCTTGCCCAGGCGCGACGGGAAGGGCACCGACGCCGCGAGCGCGTCCTGCACTTCCTTGGGCATCGAGAACAGCATCGGCGTGCCGAAGATGCCGGGGGCGATGGTCATGTTGCGGATGCCGTTGCGTGCCAGGTCGCGCGCGATCGGCAGCGTCATGCCGACGATGCCGCCTTTGCTCGCCGAATACGCGGCCTGGCCGATCTGGCCGTCGAAGGCCGCTACGCTGGCGGTGGAGACCATCACGCCGCGTTCGCCGGTGGCCTCGGGCTCGTTCTTGCTCATCGCCTCGGCCGCCAAGCGGATCATGTTGAAGCTGCCGATCAGGTTGACGGTGATGACCTTGGTGAACAGGTCCAGCGAATGCGCGCCGTCTTTGCCCACCGTCTTGGCCGCCGGGCCGATGCCCGCACAATTGACCAGGCCCATCAGCTTGCCCATCGACAACGCCTTGGCGACCACGGCGCGCGCGTCGGCCTCCTGCGTGACGTCGCAGCGCACGAACGCGGCCTTGCCGGCACCAAGCTCGCGCGCCAGCGCCTCGCCCTTGTCGGCCTGCACGTCGGCGATCACGACCTTGCCGCCCTCGCGCACGAACATGCGTGCGCTGCCTTCGCCCAGGCCCGAGGCGCCGCCGGTGACGATGAAAACCTTGCCCGCGATGTCCATGGTGGTTGACCTCTCGTGAGATGACGGATCAGGGCTTCAGCGCGGCCAGCGCGCGCGCGCCGATCTCTTCGACGCTGCCGACGCCCGAGATCTTGCGATAGCGCGGCGCGGCCGGGTCACCCTGCGCGGCCCATGCGGAGTAGTAGGCCACCAGCGGGCGTGTCTGGCTCTGATAGACCCCGAGCCGGTTGCGCACGGTCTCTTCGTTGTCGTCCTTGCGCTGGATCAGCGGCTCGCCGGTGACGTCGTCCTTGCCGGCGACCTTGGGCGGATTGAACTTGACGTGATAGGTGCGGCCCGAAGCCTCGTGCACGCGCCGGCCGCTCATGCGCTCGATGATGGCGTCGTCGGGCACGTCGATCTCGAGCACGGCATCGAGCTTGACACCGGCGTTCTTCATCGCCTCGGCTTGCGGGATCGTGCGCGGAAAGCCGTCGAACAAGAAGCCCTTGGCGCAATCGGGCTGCGCGATGCGTTCCTTGACGAGGCCGACGATGATGTCGTCGCTGACCAGGTTGCCGGCGTCCATCACCTTCTTGGCCGCCAGGCCCAACGCGGTGCCCGCCTTGACCGCGCCGCGCAGCATGTCGCCGGTGGAGATCTGCGGGATGCCATAGTGCGCGCAAATGGTGGCCGCTTGCGTGCCTTTGCCGGCGCCTGGTGGGCCCAACAGAATCAGTCGCATGGTCTCCTCGGCCGTTTGGCTCTTGTATTCGAAACGAGCTTAGCACGCAGCCAACGCGGCACGGTCAAGTCATGGCGGACCACAGTGCGCGCACGCGCTCCAGGTCTGCGAGCGTGTCCACGCCGGGCCCCGGACGCTCGGCGCTGACGTGCACCGCGATGCGCTCGCCCTGCCACAGCACGCGCAGTTGCTCGAGCGCTTCAACGCCTTCGAGCGCAGACACCGGCAGCGTCGGAAAGCGGCGCAGGAATCCGGCGCGATACGCATAGAGCCCCACGTGCCGCAGCGGCGGCGGATCGGCCGGCAACGCGCCAGCCGATGTGCGGTCGCGCCAATGCGGGATCGGCGCCCGCGAGAAATACAACGCGCGCCCGGCTGCATCGAGCACGACCTTCACCACGTTGGGGTTGGCAAACTCCGCCGCATCATCGATCGCATGCGCCACGGTGGCCATCACGCAGTCGCCGCGCCGGCGCAGCAGCGCGGCGCAGGCGTCGATCATCGCGCTGGCGATCAGCGGCTCGTCGCCTTGCACGTTGACCACGATCGCCTCATCGTCGAGCTGCAGCTGTTCGCACGCTTCGGCCAGGCGGTCGCTGCCGCTCAGATGGTCGGTGCGGGTCAGCAGTGCGCGCACGCCGTGACTGCGACAGGCCTCGACGATGCGAGCATCGTCGGCCGCCACCACCACGCTCGAGGCCGAGGAGCGAGCTGCGCGCTGCGCCACACGCACCACCATCGGCGCGCCGTGCAGGTCGGCCAGCGGTTTGTCGGGCAGCCGCGTCGACTTCAGCCGCGCCGGGATCAGCACGGTGAAGCTCATGTTGCGCGCGGGCTCATTCCAGCGGCGACGGCGCGCTGGGCGGGTCGAGCGCGCGTGCTTCGCTCTCCAGCATCACCGCGATGCCGTCGTGCACCGGGAAGGCCAGGCGGTCGGCCGGGCAGACCAGCTCGCGCAGCGGTCCACCGCCCACGCGTTCGGCGCGCAGCGGCCCTTTGCAAAGCGGGCATAGCAGCATGTCGATCAGTCGATGGTCGAGGGTCATGGTCGGTAGCTCGGGGGCGGCAGCCAACGAGTGAGTGCGGTGCCGATGGCGTCGTCGAGCACGAAGTCTAGCGGTGCCACCCAGATCCGCGTCTGCATCGATGCAACGGGTTTGATCTTGACGGCGTCTTTTTCGGTCAACACCACGTCAGCGGTGCCGAAGGGCCAAGGCAGATGCTTGAAGTCGGCGTGGTCGGGCAGCGCCAGCGCGTCGATGTCCAGACCCTGCGTCTGGAGCATCGAAAAAAAACGCTGCGGCACCGCGGTGCCCGCACAGGCCACCACGCGGCGGCCGCGCAACGGCGCCCAACCTTGCGGGTCGGCGGGCTCGCCGCGCCACCAGCGGCCGAGCTCGACCACACCCGACAACGCTCGACGCACCACGAACCCCGGCAAGGGTGTGCTCGGGCCGCCTGCGTTGTAGAGCACCAGTGTGTGCTCGGGGACACGGCCGGGCAGCGGCTCACGCAGCGGGCCGGCGGGCAACAACAGGCCGTTGCCCACGCCGCGTTCGTCGAACACGATCAATTGCGCGTCACGCGCCAATGCATGGTGCTGCAGGCCATCGTCGGCCACCAGCAGGTCGATCTCGGGGTGTGCCTGGCACAGCGCCTGCGCCGCGTCGATGCGGCGCCGCGCCACGGCCACTGGCGCACGCGTGCGCAGATGGATTAACAGCGGCTCGTCGCCCACTTGACTGGCATCGCTGGCGTCGTTCACCTCGCGCGTCTCACGATCCACGCGACGATAGCCGAGCGACACCACGCCGGGCGTGTAGCCCAGCCTGCGCAGCAGCGCCACCAGCGCGATCACGGTGGGCGTCTTGCCGGCGCCACCCACCAGCAGGTTGCCCACCACGATCAGCGGTCGTGGCGCACGCTCGCGCGTCCGCAGGCCGCTGTCGTACAGGGCGCGTTGCGCGGTCGTCACGGAGCGGTACAACCACGACAGCGGCTGCAGCGCACGCGCCAACCCATCGGGCCGCGGTCGCTGCCACGATGCGACCAGGGTCGAGGCCCAGTCGCGCCCGGCATCCATCGCGGCGCTCAGCGGTTCGCGGAATCGCCAGGCACTTGCGCCGCGAAACTCAGGCGGACGAGGCCGGCGCGCCGCGCGGCGTCGAGCACGTTGATCACCGCCTGGTGGGCGGTCAGCGCGTCGGCCGACACGATCACCGTCACGTCGGGACGGCCGGCAGCAGCGGCCTGCAGCTCCAGCGCGAGGATGTCGACGCTGCGGCCTTCCACCGGCTTCTTGTCGATCAAGTAGCGGCCCTCGGCCGAAATGCTGACGATGATCTCTGCCGGCCGCTCGCGGATGCGTTCGGCGTCTGCCGTGGGCAAGGTGATCTGCAGCTCCGAGTACTTGGAGTAGGTCGTCGACAGCATCAGGAAGATCAGGATCACCAGCAGCACGTCGATGAACGGGATCAGGTTGATCTCCGGTTCTTCGGAGCGGCGGCGGCGAAAGCGCATCGCGCGTCAGGCGGCGGTGATCAAGCGGCGGGCCGCACGACGAAGCGCATCAGGTGCGGCACCATGCGCTCGGCGGCCTGCTCCATGCTCAGCGCGTATTCGTCGATCAGGCGCCTGAAGTAGCGGTAGAACATCAACGACGGGATCGCGATGATCAAGCCGAAAGCGGTGTTGTACAGCGCCACCGAGATGCCGTGCGCCAGCAGCGTCGGGTTCGAGCCGCCGGTGGGCGCCTGCGAGCCGAAGATCTCGATCATGCCGATCACGGTGCCCAGCAGGCCCAGCAACGGCGAAGCGGCGGCGATGGTGCCCAGCGTGTTGAGGTAACGCTCCAAGCGATGCACCGCGGCGCGACCCGCGATCTCGAAGGCCTGTCGCAGCGCACCCTCCTGGATGCGCGGGTCGCCCATCACCGCGCGCAGCCCGGCGGCCAACACCGACCCCAGCTCGGAGTTCGCCGACAGCTTGGTCACCACGTCGGGACCGGGCAGACTTTGGCGCGTGACCGACAACACCTCGTCGAGCAGCTTGGGTGGTGCGATGCGCGGCACGCGCAGGCTGATGAAGCGCTCGATCACCAGCGCCAGCGCCACCACCGAGCAGATGAGCAAGGGCCAGATCGGCCAGCCAGCGGCTTGTATGATCGAAAACAAAGTTCAACCCGATGGTGCGTGAGGCCTCGCGCTGGAGGCGATGCAGCGAGGCGCGATTATGGCCGAGCTTGTGGGCTGTTTTGTGTTGCGTCGGCGCCTCCATCGCCCGCGCTGCAGCATGGGCGCTGCCAACGAAGTCGCAGATGCGGCCTGAACAATCCACCGCTTCTGTGGAAAAGCTTGTGGGCAAACCTTCTTCGGCAGTCGCCGGGGCGCATGTATTCGTGCTCTGCGCTGGATTGCCCGAGTTTTGAGCAGGAGCCGTTGCCGCATGCGCCACACGCGATCGGGCACGCTGCGCAGGTCGGCACCATGAGTGGGCCCGACCCCGGCGCGGTGATGGCCCCGCGTGCGCTCGGCGTCGCGGCGCTGTTGTTGGCTGCCGGCGACGCGCTGCAGCTGCGCTTGGGTGCAGTGGCGGTGCGCGGCGAACTGTCGGGTTTCGCCCGGGCATCGAGTGGCCACTGCTACTTCACGCTGAAAGACAGCGACGGCGCGAACGCCGTGCTGCGTTGCGCCATGTTCCGCCGCGCCGCGACGTTACTGGATTTTTCACCGCGCGATGGCCAGCAGGTCGAGGTGCGAGGCCGCATCGGCATCTACGAGCCACGCGGTGAATTGCAATGCGTGGTCGAGGCCATGTTGCCGCTGGGCGCTGGATCGCTGTACGAGCTGTTCCTGCGCCAGAAGGCCAAACTCGAAGCGGCGGGCCTGTTCGACAGCGCGCGCAAGCGACCGCTGGCCAGCCATCCGCGCGCTGTCGGCATCATCAGCTCGACCGTCGGCGCCGCGCTGCACGACGTGCTCACCACGTTGGCACGGCGAGCACCGCACGTGCAAGTGATCGTGTACCCGAGTGCGGTGCAGGGTGCCGAGGCACCCGCGCAGTTGGTGCAGGCGCTGCAGCGGGCGAGCAGCCGGGGCGAAGTCGACACGCTGATCCTGTGCCGCGGCGGCGGCTCGATCGAAGACCTGTGGGCTTTCAACGACGAAGCCGTGGTGCGCGCCGTCGCTGCCTGTCCGATACCCGTGGTGTGCGGGGTCGGCCACGAAACGGACTTCACGTTGGCCGACCTGGTGGCTGATTTGCGCGCGCCCACGCCCACCGCGGCCGCGGAGCTCGCGGCGCCCGTGCGTGACGAGCTGTTGCAGACGCTGCGGCAGTGGTCGCACCGATTGACGCGCGCGCAGCGCCTGCGAGTCGACGGCGCGGCCCAGCGACTGGACTTGCTCTCATCGCGCCTCGCGCACGCAGTGGCCACGCTGCGCCCGCAACGCGAGCGGGTCGACCTGCTCGCGCATCGCGCGCGCGCCGCGCTGGCCGGCCGATTGCAGGCGGCGGCGCAATCGCTCGCGCATGCGGCACAACGTTGGCAGCGCGCGGTCGCAGTCGGCGCCGAGCGCCGTGGCGTGCGGCTGTCGGGCCTGGCCGATCGTCTGGCTCTGCTCGACCCTCAGCAGGTGTTGTCGCGCGGCTACGCTTTGATCGAGGACGACGCGGGGCGCGTGGTGGTTGCACCGACGCAGTTGCGGATCGGACAGACACTGAAGATCAGCCTGGCGCAGGGCCAAGCCGATCTGGTGCCGCATGAGGTGCGGCCGCGCAAGGGTCGATGACCCTCGCGTTGCCGCTTCACTCGCTCTAGAGGCCGCTGTTCTGCTGGGCCACCATGCAGAACAGCATGGGGATCGACAGCATCGTGTTGACGCGCGAGGTCAGCATCGCCAGGCGTGCGGCCTTGGTCTTTTCCTCCGGCGTGACCGTCACGATGCCGAGCGCCTTCTTCTGATTCGGCCAGATGATGAACCAGACGTTGTAGGCCATGACCAGGGCCAGCCACATGCCGATGCCGATGGCGGTGTCGGGCCGCTGCAGCGACAGCGCCGCGGCGATGTAGCCGTTCATCGTGGCCAGCAGCAGGCCGGTCACCACCGTGGACAGCGCCGCCCAGCGGAACCAGAACAGCGCGGCCGGTGCGATGACCTTGCCGATCGCCGGCTTCTGCTCGTCGGGAATCTTGGGCATCGACGGGATCTGCACGAAGTTGAAGTACCACAGCAGCCCGATCCACATCACGCCGCTCAGCACGTGCAGGTAGCGCATCACGAACGCGCCCCAGGCGTGGTCGTACTGCGCCGAGCCGGCGCCCAGAGTTGCGACCAGCGCGACCATCACCACCAGCAGCACCACGCCGGCGGCCACCGTGCGACCCAGCGATTGCAATATCGCACCCATCGTTGTTCTCCTCGTCGCGAAAGAAGGCCGACTATAGCCAAACGAGGCCAGCCGTCGAGAGGGAACACGATGGTGTCGCGGCCGGCGCACTGCGGCGCGGCGCACCGCCGCGCTGTCACTTGCGAAACAGCGCGCCCGCGATGCGCGTGCCGGGTTTGACGCCGCGCTTGGCGAACCAGCCCTGGTTCATCTCGAGCGCGTAGCGCACCGGCCCGGCCGAGCAGTGCGAGTCGTCGCTCTGCGGCTTCATGTCGGCCAGGTTGACCACCGTGCCGTCGTCGGCCAGGAACGCGATCGACAGCGGGATCAGCGTGTTGCGCATCCAGAAGCACTGCGCCGCGGCATCCTCGAACACGAACAGCATGCCCTCGTGGTTGGGCATGCTGGTGCGGAACATCAGTCCGATCTGGCGCTGCTGAGGCGTCACGGCCAACTGCGCGTGGATGTTGTGCATGCCCACGCTCAGCGTGGTGGCCGGCAGGTCCTGCGGCTGGTCTTGCGACCAGGCGGCCACCGCGCCAAACAGCGCCAGGGCCAGTGCGGCGAGCGGCCGCGACAGCCGCTTGTTGATCAGGGTCATGGGGCGTGGCTGCATGTTGGCCGGATTATCCGGCGACGCGGCGTGCCCGGTGCTACGCTGCGGCGCCATGTCCGCCAGCCCGGCCATTGCCATCGACCCGGCCGCCGCCTCGCCGGCCAATGGGCCGGCCCTGGAGCCCCGATCGCCGCGGGTGCGCATGCGCAGGCTGGCCGATGGCACGCGGGTGTGCGAGGCCGCGCTGCGCATCGAGGGCATGCATTGCGCAGCATGCTCCGGGGTGATCGAAGCCGCGCTGCGGTCCTCACCCGGGGTGTTGCGCGCCGATGTCAGTGCGATCGCCGAACGCGCCGAGTTGCGCTGGCGCCCCGAGGCCACCGACATCGATCGTCTGATCGCGGTCGTGCATGCCGCCGGTTACCGCGCTGCCGGCGACGGCACGCCGCAGGCCGCGCTGCTGCGCCGCCACGAGCAGCGTGTGCTGCTGATGCGCTGGTTCGTCGCCGCTTTCTGCGCGATGCAGGTGATGATGCTGGCCACGCCCACCTACCTGGCCGGCGCGCACGACATCGAGCCCGATCTGCGTCGGCTGCTCCACTGGGGTGGCTGGGTGCTGTCGCTGCCAGTGTTGCTGCTGTCGGCAGCGCCGTTCTTCGTGGGGGCCTGGCGTGGCCTGCGGCAACGCCAGCTCAGCATGGACGCGCCGGTGGCGCTGGGCTTGCTGGTCACGTTCGTGGCCAGCAGCGTGGCGACCTTCCACCCCGGCGGCTGGCTCGGCAGCGAGGTGTATTTCGACTCGCTGACGATGTTCGTCGCCTTCGTGCTCGGTGCGCGCTGGCTCGAGTTGCGCGCACGCCATCGTGCGGCAGAGCAATTGGAGCAGGCGGTGCGGGAGGTCGAGCAACCGGCGCTGCGCATCGATGCCGATGGCGTGACGCGTGCCGTGAACGCGAGCGAGCTGGCGGTGGGCGACTGCGTGCGTGTGGCACTGGGCCAATCGTTTCCCGCCGACGGGCGCCTGATCGAGGGTGCGACCGCGGCCGACGAGTCGCTGCTCACCGGTGAAGCGAGCCCGCTGGACAAGCCGGCCGGCGCCAGCGTGGTGGCGGGCAGTCTGAACGTCGGGGCGCCGGTCACGATGCGGGTCGAACGAGTCGGCGACGACACTGCGCTGCAGTCGATCGTCGAGTTGGTGCGCAGCGCCGCGTCACAACGGCCCGCGGTGTCGCGCTGGGCCGATCGCTGGGCCGCGCCGTTCTTGTGGGCCGTGTTGCTGCTTGCCGCCGGCGCTGCCGCGGCGTGGAGCGTGATCGATCCGCAGCGCGCCGTGTGGGTGGCCGTGGCGGTGCTGATCGTCACCTGCCCGTGCGCGCTGTCGCTTGCAGTGCCGGCTTCGCTGCTGGCGGCCGCCGGCGCTTTGGCGCGTCGCGGCATCCTGCTGCGCCGCCTCGACGCCATCGACACCTGGAGCCGCGTCACCGAGGTTTTTCTGGACAAGACCGGCACGCTCACCGAAGACGCGCTGGCGCTGCGCCGCGTGGTGCCGTTGGCGCCGGCGGACCTGAGCGCCGGCGAGGTGCGCGCACTCACCGAGCGCGCCGCCGCATTGGCGCGCTGGTCCGCGCACCCGCTGGCGCGCGCGCTGGCCGCGGCGCACCCGCGCGGGCAGTCGCCCTGGGCCGACGTGCACGAGCGGCCCGGGGCCGGCCTGTCGGGCCACGACGAGTCGGGCCGCCAGTGGCGCCTGGGCTCGGCGCGGCACGCCGGCGTGCCTGCGGCCGCCCACCCTGACGCCGACACCACGGCAGGCGCCGCGGTGTGGTTCGGTTGCGCCGGTGGTCCATGGTTGCGCATGGAATTCGATGAATCGTTGCGGCCCGACGCCGCCGAGTTGGTGGCGCACTGGCGCGCCGACGGCGTCAGGGTCACCCTGCTGTCGGGTGATCGGCGCGCGCGCGCCGACGCGGTGGGCCGCGCGCTCGGCGTCGATGCGGTGATCGCCGAGGCGACGCCACAAGACAAACTGCAGGTCGTCACGCAGGCGCAAGCGCGCGGCGCGGTGGTGGCCATGCTCGGCGACGGCATCAACGACGCGCCAGTGCTCGCCCAAGCGGACCTGGCACTCGTGATGGGGCAGGGCGCTTTGTTGGCGCGCGCGCAATCCGATGCCGTCATCACTTCGGAACGCCTGGCGGATCTGGACTTCGCGCGCCGTCTGGCGCGGCGCACGCGCCGCGTCGTGCAGCAGAACCTCGCCTGGGCGGCCGGCTACAACCTGCTGTGCGTGCCGCTGGCATTGAGCGGGCTGCTGCCGCCGTGGGCCGCCGGGCTGGGCATGGCGCTGAGTTCGCTCGGCGTGATCGGCAATGCGTGGCGCCTGTCGCGCGCCCGTTGAGTCGCGCCGGCGATGGACATCCTGTACCTGCTGATTCCGTTGTCGGCGCTGCTGGTGCTGGCCATCGTGGGCGTCTTCGCGTGGGCCACCTTCAGCGGTCAGTTCGAAGGCCTGGAGCGCGAAGGCTCGCGCATTCTCGCCAGCGACGACGCGGCGGTTGACGCGGGTCAACCCGTGCGAGGCGACAGCGGGAAAAAATTAAAAGATTGCGACGCGAAAAGCCCATGAGCCATTTGATCGGGAGGGACACGATGTCCACGGCTGCCAGCACCGAGTCCCCTGTCTACACCGACGCCGCTGTGCGCGGCTTCGCGCTTGCCGCGGTGGTGTGGGGCGTGGTCGGCATGCTGGTGGGCGTGGTGATCGCCGCACAGCTGGCGTGGCCCGAGCTCAACCTGGGTATCCCGTGGCTGAGCTACGGCCGCCTGCGACCGCTGCACACCAACGCGGTGATCTTCGCATTCGGCGGCAGCGCGCTGTTCGCCACCAGTTACCACGTTGCGCAGCGCACCGGCCAGACGCCACTATTTTGCCCGCCGCTGGCGATGTTCACCTTCATCGGCTGGCAGTTGGTCATCGTGGCCGCGGCGATCACACTGCCGTTGGGCTACACGCAGGCCAAGGAGTACGCCGAGCTCGAGTGGCCGATCGATATCCTGATCGCCATCGTGTGGGTGGCCTATGCGATCGTCTTCTTCGGCACCATCGGCATCCGCAAGGTGCGCCACATCTACGTGGCCAACTGGTTCTTCGGCGCCTTCATCATCGCGGTGGCACTGCTGCACATCGTCAACAGCGCCGTGGTGCCGGTGAGTTTGTGGAAGAGCTACTCGGTGTACGCCGGCGTGCAGGACGCGATGGTGCAGTGGTGGTACGGCCACAACGCGGTGGGCTTCTTCCTCACGGCGGGCTTCCTCGGGATGATGTACTACTACATCCCCAAGCAGGCCGAGCGCCCGATCTATTCGTATCGGCTGTCGATCGTGCACTTCTGGGCGCTGGTGTTCACCTACATGTGGGCCGGTCCGCACCACCTGCACTACACCGCGCTGCCCGACTGGGCGCAATCGATCGGCATGATCTTCTCGCTGGTGCTGCTGGCGCCCAGCTGGGGCGGCATGATCAACGGCATCATGACCTTGAGCGGCGCGTGGCACAAACTGCGCGACGATCCGATCCTCAAGTTCCTGATCGTCTCGCTGTCGTTCTACGGCATGTCGACCTTCGAAGGGCCGATGATGTCGATCAAGACCGTCAACGCGCTGTCGCACTACACCGACTGGACCGTGGGCCATGTGCACTCCGGCGCTCTCGGCTGGGTGGGCCTGGTCTCGATGGGCTGCCTGTACCACCTGATTCCGCGCCTGTACGGCCGCACGTCGATGCACAGCGTCAAGGCGATCGACCTGCACTTCTGGATCGCCACCGTCGGCATCGTGCTGTACATCGCCTCGATGTGGATCGCCGGCGTGATGCAGGGCCTGATGTGGCGCGCCACCAATCCCGACGGCACGCTGGTCTACACCTTCGTCGAGGGCGTCAAGGCCACGTTCCCGTTCTACGTGATCCGGCTCGCCGGCGGCCTGCTGTATTTGACCGGCATGGCCGTGATGGCGTGGAACGTGGTGATGACGGTGCGCGCCGGCAAGCCGCACGTGGCGCGCATTCCGCTGGTCGCCGCGCACGCCTGAACTGACAAGGACGAGGAACCCACATGGCCACGCCAGACGCCGCCAGCGGCCACGAGCGCATCGAGACCAACAACTTCCTGATGATCGTGCTGATCCTGCTCACCGCGGCGGTCGGCGGCATCGTCGAGATCGTGCCGCTGTACTTCCAGCGCTCGACCACGCAGCCGGTGGCCGGCTTGAAGCCGTACGACGCGCTGCAGCTCGCCGGCCGCGACATCTACATTCGCGAGGGCTGCTACAACTGCCACTCGCAGATGATCCGTGCGCTGCGCTCGGAGACGCTGCGCTACGGCGCGTATTCGGTGGCCGGCGAGTTCGTCTACGACCATCCCTTCCAGTGGGGCAGCAAGCGCACCGGCCCCGATCTGCAGCGTGTGGGCGGCCGCTACAGCGACGACTGGCATCGCCTGCACCTGCGCAACCCGCGCGACCTGGTGCCCGAGTCGAACATGCCCGCCTATGCTTGGCTGGAAAAAAGCATGGTCGAGCCCGAGTCGATGGCGCCGCGCATGACGGCGCTACGCCGGGTCGGCGTGCCGTACAGCGACGACGAGATCGCCAAGGCCGGTGACGTCGTGAGGGGCAAGAGCGAGCTCGATGCGTTGGTGGCCTACCTGCAGGTGCTCGGCACCGCGCGCAAGTGACACGGGAGCGAGGGTGATGGACCTGAATGATCTGCGCAGCGCGGTGACCGTGGTGTCGCTGCTGGTCTTCGTCGGCATCGTGGTGTGGACGTGGTCGTCGCGCCGTCGCGACGGCTTCGACGCAGCGGCGCGGCTGCCGTTTGCCGAGGCCGCCGACCGCGGCGAAGACGCTGGCCGCCTGGAGACCCGGCCATGAGCGACTTCGTCAACAACGGCTGGTCGGTCTTCGTCGCGGTCGCGACCGTGGTGTCGCTGCTGGCCTGTCTCTTGCTGCTGGCGATGGCCAGCCGGCGCAAAGTCATCCCGAACGATCCCACGACGGGCCACGTGTGGGACGAGGACCTGCGCGAACTCAACAACCCGCTGCCGCGCTGGTGGATGGGTCTGTTCGTGATCACCGTGCTGTTCGCGGGCGGCTACCTGCTGCTCTACCCCGGGTTGGGTTCGATGCAAGGCACGCTCGGCTGGAGCAGCAGCGGCGAGCTGGCGGCCGAAGAAAGCGCCGCACGCGAAGCCATGGCACCGGTGTATGCCAAGTTCGCCACCATGTCGGCGGCCGAGCTGGCGCGCGACGGCAAGGCCATGGGCATCGGCGAGCGGCTGTTCCTGAACAACTGCACCGGTTGCCACGGCTCGGACGCGCGCGGCAGTAAGGGCTTTCCGGATCTCACCGATCGCGACTGGCTGTGGGGCGGCGAGCCGGCGCGCATCGAGGAGACCATCACCAAGGGCCGTAGCGGCCTGATGCCGCCGATGGCCGCTGCAGTGGGCACGCCCGAAGACGTGCGCAATCTGGCGCACTTCGTGTTGAGCCTCTCGGGCGGCCCGTACAACAGCCTGGCCGCCGAACTCGGCCGGCCCAAGTTCGGTGCCTGCGCCGCCTGCCATGGCATCGACGGTAAAGGCAATCAGCAGCTCGGAGCGCCCAACCTCACCGACAAGGTGTGGCTGCATGGCTGGGGCGAAGAAGCCATCGTCGCGATGGTCAACAACGGCAAGACCAACGTGATGCCCGCGCACGGTGAGCGCCTGTCGCCCGAGCAGATCCACGTGCTGGCCGCCTACGTGTGGAGCAAGTCCAACACGATCGGTGCGGCCAAGGCCTCGCCGTGAACGATCTGGCCGCCGGTTCCGCCGTGCGCGTACCCGGCGCAACGGCCGAAGGCGGCGACAGCGACGATGCGGCCACCGCCGTCATCTCGCTGTACCAGAAGTCCAAGAAGATCTATCCGCGCGCCGTGCACGGCGCGTTCGCGCGCTGGCGCTGGGGCCTCGTGTGGGCCACGCAGCTCGTGTTCTACGGCCTGCCGTGGCTGCAGTGGAACGGCCGGCAGGCCCTGCTGTTCGACCTCGGTGCGCGGCGCTTCTACCTGTTCGGCGCCGTGCTGTACCCGCAGGACTTCATCTACCTGACCGGGCTGCTGGTCGTCTCGGCGCTGTCGTTGTTCCTGTTCACGGCGGTGGCCGGGCGCCTGTGGTGCGGCTATGCCTGCCCGCAGACCGTGTACACCGAAATGTTCATGTGGATCGAGCAGCGCATCGAGGGCGACCGCGTGGCGCGCATGCGGCTCGATGCGGCGCCATGGCGCTTCGACAAGGTGTGGCGCAAGGCGATCAAGCATGCCGCGTGGATCGTGGTGGCCCTGGTCACGGGTTTCACCTTCGTCGGCTACTTCACGCCGATCCGCACGCTGTGGGCCGAGGCCTTCACGCTCGGCTTCGGCCCCTGGGAATGGTTCTGGGTCAACTTCTACGCCCTGGCCACCTACGGCAACGCCGGCTTCATGCGCGAGCAGGTGTGCAAGTACATGTGCCCGTACGCGCGCTTCCAGAGTGCGATGTTCGACCGCGACACGCTGGTCATTGCTTACGACGACGTGCGCGGCGAAGCGCGCGGTTCGCGCAGCCGCAAGGCCGACCCCAAGAAGCTCGGGCTCGGCGATTGCATCGACTGCGGGCTTTGCGTGCAGGTGTGCCCCACCGGCATCGACATTCGCCGTGGCCTGCAGTACGAATGCATCGGCTGTGCGGCCTGCATCGATGTGTGCGACGGCGTGATGGACAAGATGGCCTATCCGCGCGGCTTGATCCGCTACGCCACCCAAAACGGCATGGCGCAACGCCACACGGGCGCGCAGATGCTCAAACGCGCGTTGCGCCCGCGGGTGCTGGTGTACACCACGATCCTTGGCGTGGTGGCGCTCGCGTTGATGCTCGGGCTGGCGCTGCGCCAACCGTTTCGGGTCGACGTGGTGCGCGACCGTGCGTCGCTGGCGCGCGTGGTCGACAACGGCCAGATCGAGAACGTCTATCGGCTGCAGGTGATGAACGCGACCGAGCAGCCCTACCGCTACCGCATCGGGGTCAGCGGCCAGGCCGGCGTGGCGATGGCCGAGCCGGTGGAGCTGACGTTGGGGCCCGCGCAGGCGCGCTGGATCAGTGCCGCCGTGCGCGCGCCGCCCGAGGCTGCACGCGCGCTCGGGCCGGGCGCCCACCGCATCGACTTCGCCGTCGAGGCGATGGCCGAGGACGGAGCCACTGTCAAACTGCTCGAGAAGTCCACGTTCGTGGTTCCTCGTTGAGTCGTGAAGGAGAGTGTTATGGTCAATACACCGCCTGGTGACACGCCGCCCTGGTGGCGCGTGGGCATGGTCTGGCTGGTGCTCGGTGGGCCGGCGGCGGTGGTGATTGCAGCGTCGCTCACCGCGGTGGTGGCTTTTCGCGGCGCCGACGTGGTGGTGTCGGCGCCGGTGTCGCATCGCGCGCAGTCTGCGGCCGACGACGCCGAGGTACCGGCGGTGCAGGCGCGCAACCGCGGCGCCGTGCCGGCGCGCAAGCCGTGAGCCCGGCCATGGCTGCGCAACCCGGCTTCGCGGAGCCCGACTTCAAGACGCGCGCGCTGACCGTGTTGTGGCCCGCGTTCGTGATGGCCGGCGTGCTCGAGATGCTGGTGTTCGCGCTGGTCGACCCGCAGCAGCTGCATGGCTGGGCCGTCGACGCGGCTGCCTGGCCGCGCGCCGCGGTCTACACGCTGGCATTCTTCGTGTTCTGGCTGTGCATCAGCGGGGCCTCGGCGGTCAGCGTGTGGCTGGCGACGCCCGAGCACCGCACCGATTGACCCTCATCAAGCCGCTGCACGGGCGGCAGCCACACAGTGCGCACCATGGACGCCATCGTTTGCCAAGCCGCGCCGCCGTTGACTCAGGAAATGCTGCGCCGCCTCGACACGCCCGGGCCGCGCTACACCTCGTACCCGACCGCCGACCGCTTTCACACCGGCTTCACCGAGGGCGACTACCGCGCCGCGCTGCGCGACAGCGCGAGCCGCGCGCGCGAGCCGCTGTCGGTGTACGTGCACGTGCCGTTCTGCGAATCGTTGTGCTGGTACTGCGCGTGCAACAAGATCGTCACGCGCCACCACGAGCAGGCGCAACGCTACCTCGATGCGCTGGAGCGCGAGATCGCGCTGCACGCGGCCGCGCTCGGTCCGCGGCGCAACATGACGCAGTTGCATTTCGGCGGCGGCACGCCGACCTTCCTGTCCGACGCCGAGCTGACGCGCCTGGTGGGCGCGCTCGACGGTGCGTTCGAGCGCGGTGCCGACTGCGAAGCTTCGATCGAGGTCGACCCGCGCACGGTCAGCGTCGAGCGGCTGCACACGTTGCGACAACTCGGCTTCAACCGCATCAGCTTCGGCGTGCAGGACTTCGACCCCGCCGTGCAACAGGCGGTGCATCGCGTGCAAAGCGTCGAGCAGGTGCAGACGCTGATCGAGGCCGCGCGCACGCTGGGATTCCAGTCGACCAACGTCGATCTGATCTACGGCTTGCCCAAGCAGACGCCGCAATCGTTCGCCCGCACCATCGAGCAGGTGCTCGCGCTGCGGCCCGACCGCATCGCGCTGTACGCCTATGCGCACCTGCCCGAGCGCTTCAAGCCGCAGCGGCGCATTCTGCAAGCCGATCTGCCGGTCGCGGCGCCGCGCTCGGCGATGCTGGCCGCCGCCATCGAGACCTTTACCGCCAATGGCTACGACTACATCGGCATGGACCATTTCGCCCGCCACGACGATTCACTGGCGCGCGCCAAGCGAGCAGGGCACCTGCTGCGCAATTTCCAGGGCTACACCACTCGCGCCACCGGCGATCTGCTGGGGCTGGGCGTGTCGGCGATCGGCAAGATCGGGCCCACCTACAGCCAGAACGTCAAGGGTCTGGCGCTGTACTACGAGGCGATCGAAGCGGGTCGCTTCGCGGTCGAGCGCGGCATCGTGCTCGACGCCGACGACGCACTGCGCAGCGACGTGATCATGGCGATCATGTGCCAGGGCCGCGTCGAGTTCGACGCCGTTGAACGGGCGCATGGCGTTGGATTCGCGCAGGCGTTCGCGGCCGAGCTCGGCGAACTGGCGCCGCTGGCGACGATGGGTTGGCTCGAGCTCGAACCGCGGGCGATTCAAGTCACGCCGCTCGGTTGGTACTTCGTGCGCTCGGTCGCGGCGGTGTTCGACGCGCACCTGCGCCGCAACCCCGCAGCCAGGCGCGGCTACTCGCGCGTAGGTTGAGCTTGACGCTCACGCTGCTGCTGACTGCCGCGCTGCTGGGGCTCGCCGGCACGCCGCATTGCGCGGCCATGTGCGGTGCGGCCTGCGTGGCTGCAGCGGGTGGCACGCGCGGCTGGCCGATGGCAGGGTTTCAACTCGCCCGCCTGCTGAGCTATTCGGCGGCCGGCGCAGTGGCCGCCGGCAGCATGCAGGCACTGGCCGGCATCGCGCAGTGGACTCCGCTGCTGCGGCCGCTGTGGATCGGCGTGCATGCGGCGGCGCTGATGCTGGGCGTGTGGCTGCTGGTGAGCGGCAGCCAGCCGCAGTGGTTGCGCGGCCTGGTGCCATCGCGCGCCGCGCCAGCTGGCGCCGGCACGCCCGTGCGCTGGTCTGTCCAGGCCCGGCGCTCGGCGCGCGCCGGGGCAGCCGGGCTGCTGTGGGCCGCGTGGCCCTGCGGACTGCTGCAATCGGCCATGGTGGTGGCTGCCGTCGCGGCCGATGCGCCGGCGGGCGCGGCCGTGATGGCGGCGTTCGCCGCGACGTCGTCGCTCGGCCTGCTGGCCGCGCCCTGGGCGTTCAGCGCGCTGCGGCTCGATGCGAATGACGTTGCGCGGCGCCGGATCACGCGCTGCGCCGGTGCGCTGCTCGCCGGCGCGTCGGCGTGGGCGCTGGGTCATGGCTTGTGGCACCAGATTGCCGCTTGGTGCGCCTCTTGAGGAGGCCGCTGCCCCGACGCCCTCGCGGGCCATCAGCCGGTGTCGCGCGCCGCGGCGGTTGACCTGGAGGCTTGCTTGCGGCCCTTCTTGGTAGGCCTGGGCTTGGGCTTCTTGTCGGCCCTCTTCTCGCTGCTCTTGTTCACGACCGACAGCCCATCGGCGTTCATCGCGGGCGGCGTATGGTTGCTTGCGGCCGGTTTGTCCTGGGCCCAAACAACCGCCACGGCAAACAACGCGGCGCTGCAGACCCCCAGCAATCGAACCATCGTGGCATCCTCCTTGTTGTCCCAGCGTCATTGTGCGCCCGGGCCAACGGGCTCTGCGATGGCTCGGTCGACGGCAGTGCCCTGACATAAAATCAACGCTCACAGCGAGCGCAGGAATCCCATGTACCAACACGTCAAAGTGCCCCAAGGCGGGCAGAAGATCACCGTCAACAAAGACTACTCGTTGAACGTGCCCGATCACCCGATCATTCCGTACATCGAGGGTGACGGCACGGGCTACGACATCACGCCGGTGATGATCAAGGTGGTCGACGCGGCAGTGGCCAAGGCCTACAAGGGCAAACGCGAGATCAAGTGGATGGAGATCTACGCGGGCGAAAAGTCGACCAAGATCTACGGCCCCGACGTCTGGCTGCCCGAGGAGACGCTGAAGATCCTCAAGGACTACGTGGTCTCGATCAAGGGCCCGCTCACCACGCCGGTGGGTGGCGGCATCCGCTCGCTCAACGTGGCGCTGCGCCAGGAACTGGATCTGTACGTGTGCCTGCGCCCGGTGCAGTACTTCAAGGGTGTGCCCTCGCCGGTGAAGGAGCCCCAGAAGGTCAACATGGTGATCTTCCGCGAGAACTCCGAAGACATCTACGCCGGCATCGAGTGGGCCGCTGAGAGCGACAAGGCCAAGAAGCTCATCAAGTTCCTGCAAGAGGAGATGGGCGTCAAAAAGATCCGCTTCCCCAACACCTCGGGCATCGGCATCAAGCCGGTGTCCAGCGAGGGCACCGAGCGCCTGGTGCGCAAGGCGATCCAGTACGCGATCGACAACGACAAGCCCAGCGTGACGATCGTGCACAAGGGCAACATCATGAAGTTCACCGAGGGCGCGTTCCGCGACTGGGCCTACGCTCTGGCGCAAAAGGAATTTGGCGCGCAGCCAATCGACGGCGGCCCGTGGTGCAAGTTCAAGAACCCGAAGACCGGCAAGGACATCATCGTCAAGGACATGATCGCCGACGCCTTCCTGCAGCAGATCCTGCTGCGTCCGGGCGAGTACTCGGTGATCGCCACGCTCAACCTGAACGGCGACTACGTGTCCGACGCTCTCGCAGCCGAGGTCGGCGGCATCGGCATCGCACCGGGCGCCAACATGTCAGACGACGTCGCGTGCTTCGAGGCCACGCACGGCACCGCGCCCAAGTACGCCGGCAAGGACTACGTCAACCCAGGCTCCGAGATCCTGTCGGCCGAGATGATGCTGCGCCACATGGGCTGGAAGGAGGCGGCGGATCTGATCATCAGCTCGATGGAGAAGGCCATCGGCAGCAAGAAAGTGACCTACGACTTCGCCCGCCTGATGGAAGGCGCTACCCAGGTGTCGTGCTCGGGCTTCGGGCAGGTGATGATCGACGCGATGTAGCAGGATTTCAGGGCGTCTCAGGGCGTCCCATGTCGCGCAGATCGTGCGCTGGCTCGATGCCTACGTCCATCCGGCGATCGATGACAAGCAACTGGCGGACGTCCAGCCGAGCGACGTGCTGACCATCATCAAGGCGCGCGTCGTCACGCCCGTGACGGCCGAACGCATCCGCGTGATCGTGCAGCAGATCTACAACCACGCGATCCGCAATCTGCTGGTGACGACGAACCCGGCGTAGCCGCTGCGCGGCGCAATCGTCCGCGCGCCGGTCGAGCATCACCGTCACCTGAACGAGAAGCAACTGGGCGCGTTCTGGCGCAAGTTGGATGAGCAGGGCGCCCACGTCACGAGCCTCGCGGCGACCAAGCTGCTGATGCTCACGATGACCCGCAAGAGCGAGCTGCTGCGCTCGAAGTGGCCCGAGTTCGATCTCGACGCCGCGCAGTGGGATCTGCCGCCGGAGCGCATGAAGATGGGCAAGGCGCACCGCGTTTTTCTGTCGCGCCAAGCGGTCGAGATCCTGCGCAACGTGCATGAGCTCACTGGCCACGGCGAGTACGTCTTTCCATCGATCTTTCGAGGCAGCGTACCGATGGCTGACGTGACGCTGAATCACCTCTTCAAACGGATCGACTTCGGCGTGCCCGACTTCAGTGCGCACGGCCCGCGGGGCACCGCAGCGACTTTGCTTCGCGAGCACGGGTTCGGGCGAGACGTGGTCGAGCTCCTGCTCGCGCACAGCGAGAAGAATGCGACAGTGGCGGCGTACAGCCACATGGAACTGGCCGCGGATCGCAGGCGGGCGCTGCAGTACCTCGCCGACCGCATCGAGGCGCTGCCAAGCGGCTGAGAGCCGCCAAACGAGCCGGGTTGCACGAAATTCCGGTGATCCTTCGCACTACGGCTGCAGGCCCATACGCGCAAGTGGCGGAGAACTAGAAGCGCCACGGCCTGACGTCGCTCGACTTGGCGCGCTTCATCCGGGCCAAGGTGGACGAAGGTGAATCGAACGCCACGATCGCCAAGCGGCTTGGCGACCCACACGCTACGGCGCGTCGGCCGCCGACCGCGGCCCGCGAGCGCACCACGTCGTGCAGGTTGAATGCGCTTGACACGATTTGCCGGGTCGTATAGATTGAACATATGGATAAACCAGTTGTTCAATCTAAAGCGACCCGACTCACCGCGGCGATGGAGCACTCCGAAGCGGCGCCAAGCCGCGCCGATGGCAGCGCAACCCGTGCCGCGATTCTTCGGGCTGCACGCAACCGACTCGTCGAGGTTGGCTACGCCAACCTCAACGTGCGCGACATCGCCCACGCCGCCGGCGTCAACCATGCCCTCATCGGCTATCACTTCCACGGCAAGCAGCAACTCGTCCTCGCCGTGCTCGACGAGGCGAACAAGCAACTCCTCGAGCGGCAGGAACGCATGTACGAAACCACTCGCAGCGCGAGTGAGCAATGGCAGCAGGCCTGCGACTTCTATGAGGAAGACCTCAAGTCGGGCTTCGTGCGCCTGCTGATGGAGTTGATGGGCGCGAGCTTCCACGATGAGGCGCTGCGGCGCGAGTTCGTCCCCCGCCTCTCGCAGTGGCACCGAATGGTTGAAGCCGTGGTCGTCGATTTCATCGACCGCTCGAAGCTCGACTTGCCGGTCTCGGCCCAGGCGATTTCGGCCTGGATCGTCTGGTTCTGGACAGGCATGGAGGCCGGCACGATGCTCGGCATCACCGAGAAAGACGGCCACCAGCGCGAGGCGCTCGAGGCGATGGCAAAGCTCCTGCGCCGCGTCGAAACGGCGCACAAGACCCCGCTGCGGAGGAAACGCTGATGGATACGCGCACGACACCCGAATCGCCACGCCGGCTCGCCCTGACCGTGGGGTCGTTGCCGTCCGAAAGCACGCTGCCGGAGCCCTACCCCTACGACAGCATCGCTCCGGTTCGCGAAGGCTTTGTCGAGCGCGACGGTGTCCGATCCTGGTACGCGCAATACGGCGAGTCGGGCCCGTGGCTCGTCTTCGCACCCGTGTTCCAGATCGCCAACGCGTACCTGCTGCGCGGCGTTGTGCCGTGGCTGGCGCAGCACTACCGCGTCGTCGTCGGCGATCTGCGCGGCAACGGTCGCTCGGACCGGCCGACCTCGCGGGAGCACTACACCTGCGACCACTACTTCGCCGACTTCGTCGCCATCCTCGACCGCCTCGAAGTTGACCGGGCGGCGGTCGTCGGCATCTCGGCCGCGACGATGACCGCGTTGCGCTTTGCCGCCGATCACCCCGAGCGGGTCTCGCACCTCGTCATCGCCGGCGGCTTCGCCGCGCGGCTGATGGACAGTGCGGCGAAGGCGAAGCATGTGCACGACGAGTTGGAGCGAATGACCGGCGACTGGCCGTCCTACCTCGACGAATTCTTCGGCAGGATGTGCTTCAGCGAGCCGCACTCGACCAAGCCTTACGAAGACGGCGTTCGCAACGGAGCCAGCACGAACGGCCGGGTCGTCGCGATGGGCATGGCGGGCTGGTTCGGCAACGACTTTCGCGAGCACGCCAGGAGGGTTCGCTGCCCGACGCTCGTGATCCACGGCGACGAGGACGGCCGCGTGCCCCACGCCAGCGGCCAGCAGATCGCCGCGCTGATTCCCGGCGCGAGCCTGCTCACGATCGGCGCCGGCGGCCATCTGATGATGGCGCGCGACCCGGTCGCCTTCAGCCGCGCGGTGCACGATTTCGTCGGCGTGCGGCCGCCGCGCTCGACTTGGGTGCGGGCGATGGCGAGGAAGCGCCGCGCCCTCTTCGTCTCGAGCGCGATCGGCCTGGGCCACGTGCAGCGCGACCTCGCCATCGCTCGCGAGATGCGAAAGCTCGATCCCGATCTGGAGATCGAGTGGTTCACCGTGCACCCCGCTTCGACCTACCTCGAACGCGAAGGCGAGCGGCTGCAT
>Ga0326726_10000087_pt1 | contig 87820 bp, 68 predicted proteins | sample MHFenrmetagenome_2_FD_207603 | JGI IMG/M metagenome (GOLD analysis project Ga0326726, IMG submission 207603) | Lab enriched peat soil microbial communities from Michigan Hollow, Ithaca, NY, United States - MHF15MN | ecosystem: Environmental > Terrestrial > Soil > Wetlands > Peat | place: USA... | reverse complement strand
GTCCTCATGCACAAGCTACCACCGCCCCACCCGGCACCAAGTTGTCAGTCGCGCCATTCGGCGCGGTAGGCGCGGCCGAGCGCGATGATGCGCTCGAGCAGCACCGCGTAATCCATGCCCTCGTCGAGGGCGGCATCGGCGAAGTCTTCCTCAGCGGCGAGATTTGGGTTGGCATTGGCCTCGAGCGCAAACGCCGTGCCATCGGTGCGCAGGCGGAAATCCATGCGCGCATAACCCGACATGTGCAGCGCGCTGAACATCCGCCGCGCCTGCCGGCCGATCCGTTCGGCGAGCCCCTCCGGCAGGTCGTGCGCCTTGCAGCTCGTGATCCTGTGCCGCTCCTGGTAGGCGCGGTCCCACTTCGCCTTGCGCGTCGCGATGGCCGCGCGGCCGTCCTTCAGCTCGCCGAAGATGAATTCCCATGGCGCGAGCGTGTGCACGCGTTCGTTGCCGAGCATCGCGACGTACAGTTCGCGGCCCTCGATGAATTCCTCGACGAGCGCGTCCGACTTCGTGTGCTCGTGGATGAATTCGATGCGCTCGCGCAGCCGCGACGGATCGTCCACCAGCGAGGCCTGGGAAATGCCGAGCGATGCATCCTCGGTCGCCGATTTGACGAACAGCGGATAGCGCAGCCCGGCCGGGATGCGGATCCGGCGCCCGCGCCGGAGCAGCGCAAACTGCGGCGTCGGGATGCGGTGGTAGCTCAGGATCTGCTTGGTCAGCACCTTGTCCCGCGACAGCATCAGGCCGCGTGGATTGCAGCCGGTATAGGGCTGGCGCATCAGCTCGAGATAGGCGACCACGTGCTGGTCGTAAGACACGATGCCGTCGAATTCCTCCAGCAGGTTGAAGCAGACCTCCGGCTTCCAGTCCTGGATGATCGCCCGCAGCTCGCCGAGGCTGTCGCCGATGCCGAGCGGCCGCACCTCGTGCCCGCACTGGCGCAGCCGCGCGACGACGTCGTACTCGGTGCGGAATTCGTCGGCCTGCTGCTCGCTGCATCCCTCGAGCGTCTCCGGCGGGACCAGCGTCGCGTGGACCAGCACGAGGATGCGCTGCTTCTTCACTTGCGCCTGCCCGCCTCGAAGAGCGCATCGGCCAGGTCCTCGATCTCGTCGCAGCGCGCGACCGCTGCGCGCCAGGGCTCGGGAAACGCCGCCGCGCCGTAATGCGCGCCTGCGAGCTCACCGACGATGGCCGCGGTGATATCCGCATCGCCACCGAGGCTCGCCGCGATCGCAAGGCATTCCGCCGGACTGGTGCCGCGCTCGAATGCCCACAATGCAGCCTCGAGAGCGCCGGCCGCCGCGTGCGAAGGCGTGACGACGGCCCGCGGCTTGCTGCGCCGCCACGACCCGAGGGCGACGTCGTTGATGCGCGGCTTCAACACGACCGAATCCCAGAATCCCGGGGCGGGCGCGAAGTAAGGCGACAGCAGCTCTTCCTTGCCGGCGCCCGCCAGCGCGCCGGCGAGCAACGCCGCGAAATAGCGCACCGCATCGAGCGTCAAAGGGGCCTGGTGCGTAATGCGCGCGCAGCTGACCGCGAATTCGACCGCTTGCTGCGGATTCCCGGCAGCAAAGGCGACCGCCGGGCCGATCCTCGCCAGCGGTTCGGCATCCGCGTGCGCGGGATCATGAGATCCGGAAAAGGGATTCCCGGTCCATTGCGCCATCGCGAGCGCGCGCGCCGTCGCCGGGCTGATCCCGACGCACTGCCCGGTGCTGGTCCAGCTCCCTTCCCTCTGCCAAAGCCGGTAGCGCCGGATCTGGTCGGCCGCATCCATGCGTCCCCGGTCGGCGAAGCTCTCGGCGAGGCACAAAGCCATCGCCGCCTTGTCCGACCAGGCGCCCGCCGGTAGGCCGAGCGGGCCGCCTCCCGCAAGCGTTTCGCCGATCGCAACGGTCCCCGCCCGCTGGCCGCGCGCTTGCTGGCCGATCGCGTCGCCGATGGCGAGACCCAGCAGCAGCCCGCGGCAGCGATCGCGCGCATCGCCGCTTGCGGGCGCCGGCGTCGGCTGCGGCGCGTCGACTGCGGGCTGGCGCGACCTGCGCCATCGGCGCACGTATTCGCCCTGTGCCGCGGTCTCCGGAACGCTGGGCCACGATCTGGAGCGCGCGCTCCCGCGCCACAGCTCGTTGAGGCGCTCGAGCGCGGCTTCGCCGGTGAGGCCGCCGCTTACGAGCCAGCAGCCGACGACGAGATTGGTGCGGCCGATGCCGGCGCGGCAGTGCAGGTACACGCAGTGGCCCTCGGCCAGCGCCGAATCCAGCCTGCCGAGGATTTCTTCCATCTGCCCGGCGGATTCTGGCAAGCCATGATCGCGGATGGGCATGCGGATGTGGACCACCGCCTGCGCTGAATCGGGTCCTGGCAGCAGGTATTGGTAGGGCTCGAGTTCGCCCGGCTCGGTCAGGTCGATGAAGCGGTCGATTCCCGCCGCCAGCAGGAGCTGCAACCGCTCGCGCGTCGCATCGTCGCTGCCTGCCGCCGGATACTCGCCCGCGAGCAGCCGGTCCGGGACGACCCAGTAGCTGTTGGGCAGCGGCGGCGGCCGTGGCGCCACTTCAGGAGCCGGGCCCGGCGATCTTGCGCTCGAGCGCCGCGAAGTCGAATGCGCCGGGATCGGCCAGGTGCGCGGTCTCGACATTGCAGAGCGCCGTGAAGATCGAGTCGACGCGGCCGGGATGGTCGCGCTCCCACTCGTCCAGCATGCGGCCGATGGCCACGCGCTGCAGGTTCGGCTGCGAGCCGCACAGCGTGCAGGGAATGATCGGAAACTCCCGCGCGCGCGCGTAGCGCTCGATCTCGCGTTCCGGCACGTAGCACAGCGGCCGGATCAGGACGTTTGCGCCGTCGTCGGAGAGGAGCTTCGGCGCCATCGCCTTCAGCCGGCCGCCATGGAACAGGTTCAGGAACAGAGTCTCGACGATGTCGTCGCGATGATGGCCGAGCGCGATGCGCGTGTAGCCGTTCTCCCGCGCGAACCGGTACAGGGCCCCGCGCCGGAGCCGGCTGCAGAGGCCGCATTGCGTGCGGCCCTCCGGGATCACGCGGCGCACGACGCTGTAGGTGTCCTGCTCGATCACGTGGTAGGGCACGCCGAGGCTATCGAGGTATTCGGGCAGCACGCGCGCCGGGAATCCCGGCTGCTTCTGGTCGAGGTTGACCGCGGCGAGTTCGAAGCGCACCGGCGCCGCGCGCTGCAGCGACAAGAGCATGTCGAGCAACGTATAGGAGTCCTTGCCGCCGGAGAGGCAGACCATGACGCGGTCGCCCTCGCCGATCATGTTGAAGTCGGCGATCGCCTTTCCGACCAGGCCGCGCAGCCGCGCGGCAAGTCGCCGGAAATTGGCGGAGGTTTCCTGTTGCAGCGGAATCACGGCGCCATTCTAGAATTCAGAGACGTACTTGCGCTCGAGATAACGCAGGAACGGCGCCGCCGACAGCGGCCGCCCCGTTGCGTGCTCGACGAGTTGCGGCACGCCCATCTTGGCGCCCAGCGAATGCACGCGTTCGCGCTGCCATGCCAGCAGCGTGCCGAACTGGCCGGCGGCGATCTCGGCCTCGATGCCCGGATGCTGTTCGCGGATCGCTTCCCAGAGCTGGCCGGCGATGACCGCGCCGACGCCGTAGGAAGGGAAATGCCCGAATGAGCCCAGCGCCCAGTGGATGTCCTGCAGGCAGCCCTCGATGTCGGATGCGGGCACGAGCCCAAGGCGGTCCGCCGACAGCTCGTTCCAGGCCTCGCGCAGGTCCTTGACGGCGAGTTCGCCCGAAAGCAAGCGGCGCTCGAGTTCGTAGCGCAGCCCGATATGCGTCTGGTAGGTCAGTTCGTCAGCGTCCTGACGGTTCGGCCCGCGCTCCACATGATTCAGGCGGCGATAGAGGTTCTCCTCGGTCCACTCGGGTCCCGCCGCGCCGTAGTGCTTTTCCAGCAGCGGCCGCAGCCAGGACACAAACGACCGGTTGCGCCCGATGATCATCTCGAGCAGCAGCGACTGGCTCTCCTCCAGCGCCATGCCGCGATCCTGGCCGACCGGCTGGTCAACCCATGCGGCCGGCAGCCCGAGGTCGTAGAGCGCCTGGCCGGTTTCATGCATCGCGCCGAGCAGGCCCTGGAACGGGTCCCTCAGGTTGAACTGCGTCGTGACGCGGATATCGCCGGGTACGCCCTCGGTGAACGGATGGTCGCTCTCGTCGAAGCGGCCGCGGTCGAAGGGGAAACCGAGCGCCTTCATCACGTCGGTGCACAGGCCGCGCTGGCGGCTAGCGGAAAAGCGGCCCTCGATCTTGATGACCGGCAAGCCGGCCTGGACGTCCATGGCCTCGGTCACGAGCGTCGGCAGCCGTTGCGACAGCGGGGCGAAGATCGCATCGATGTCGCGCGACAGCAGGCCCGGCGTGAATTCATCGGCAAGCGCGTCCCAGGGATCGAGCCCGAATCGCTGCGCCAGCAATTCGGCCTTGTTGCGCGTCAGCGCGACGACTTCCTCGAGGTGCGGCGCCAGCACGCCGAAGTCGTTTTGCTCGCGGGCCTCGCGCCAGCGCGCCTCGGCGAGCGCCACGCAGCGCGCGATGCGCGCGACCAGCGTCGGCGGCGTTGCGATCGCGTGATCGTGCAGGCGGCGCATCTCGCGCAGGTTGGCGCTCTGCCAGTCGGCGAGCGAGCGCGCGTTCGCGTCGGCGCGATCCAGCAGCCGCGAAATGCGCGGCGAGACCAGGAGGGTGTGGCATTCGATCTCGAGGGCCGCGAGCTGGTCGCCCCGCACGTCCGCGCTCGCGCGCGGCATCGTGACGGCCGCGTCCCAGCGCAGGAGCGCGAGCACGCCGCGAAACGCATGCAGGCGCCGGAACTCCTGTTCGAGCTGCTGGTAGGGCGTCGCCGTCGCCATTCACGGACTCCTCCGCCCACGGGCCAGCGCCGGAAAATGCCGGCCTGACGCCCAGCCTGCGCCGGGATCGGGCATCCTCGATCGGAAGGCCGGCGGCTGGGTGGGCGGCCCCGGACTCTCGAGATGCACCCGCAGGAACTGCGGGGCGGTCGTTTATGGATGGAATTCTACCAGCCGGGGTGGCCGGCAGCCTGCCAGAAAGTCACTATTTATTTATTTTTCAGAGACTTGCGCAGGACCGCCGTGGCTTGACACCGGCGGTGGCGTCCCGGCCCGCAGCCGCTCGATGAGCCCCGCCAGGTAATGCGGCGAACGATGCTCGCCGGCCACCAACGCATAGACCGCCGGCACCGCGAACAGGGTCAGGAACACCGCGATCGTCGTCCCGAAGAACACGACCACGCCGATCGGCTCGCGCTGCTCGGACCCCGCCCCTTTCGCGAGCAGGAAGGGCAGTGACCCGAAGGCCGTGCAGAGGCTCGTCATCAGCACCGGGCGCAGCCGGATCGACGCCGCCCGGACGACGGCCTCGACCCGCTCGAGGCCCTGGTCGCGCAGCTGGTTGGAGAACTCGACGATCAGCACGCCGTTCTTCGCGGCAATCCCGACCAGCATGATCATCGCGATCTGGCTGAAGATATTGAGCGACATCGGGCTGCCCGCCAGCCGGAAAATCGCGAGGCCCGCAACGGCGCCGATCAGCGCGAGCGGCACCGTCGTCATGATGACGGCCGGCTGCTTGAAGCTCTCGAAGAGGGCGGCGAGCACCAGGAACACGATCGCGATCGCAAACAGGAAGGTCGTGCCGAACTGGCCTTCCGTGCGCAGGTACTCCCGCGCGTCGCCGTCGAAGGACAGCCGCGCCGCCGGCGGCAGTTCCTTGCGCACCAGCTCCTGGAAGTACGGCACCGCCTCGCCCAGCGTGTATCCCGGCGCGAGCCCGGCGCTGATCGTGATCGAGCGCATCCGGTCGAAGCGATTGAGCTGCATCGCGCCGGATGTCTCGGTGAGGCGCACCAGGTTCGCGAGCGGCACGAGCTCGCCGCTGCGATCGGAACGGACGTAGAGATTCTGCAGGTCGGAGGGCACGGCGCGGTCCTGCGACTCGCCCTGGAGGATCACCTTGTACTCGCGGCCGCGATCCACATAGGTCGTGACCACGCGCGAGCCGAGCACCGTCTCCAGCGTGCGGCCGACCGACTCCAGCGACACGCCGAGCTCCGCGGCCCGGTCACGGTCCACGGCGACGTCGATCTGGGGCTTGCGCTCGCGGAAATTTGACTCGAGGCCGACGAGCCCCGGGTTCGCATGCGCGACATCGAGGATGTGGTCGCTCCAGCCGGCCAGCGTCTGGTAATCGGGGCCCCCGATGACGACCTGCAACGGCCTGCCGAAGCCGCGCGTACCCAGGCCCTGCACCGGATAGATGCGCGAGCGCACGCCGGGCAGCGCTGCGAACTGGGCGGTCAGCGAGTCTGCGACGTCCGTTGCGCTCCGGTCGCGCTCGCCCCAGTCCGTGAGCAGCACGAAGCCGCGGACCTCGTTGACCTCGCTCGTGCCGGAACCGCCTCCCGATCCGATGCGCATGATGAAGCGGCGGATGTCGCCGTAGCGCTCCTTCTCCCTGAACAGGATCTGCTCCGCCTTCAGCAGCTGCCGCTCGGTGTATTCGAGGGTCGCGCCCTCGGGGGCGTCGAGTTCCACGCGCACGAAGCCGAGATCGCCGGAGGGCGCGAATTCGCGGGGCAGCGCATTCAGCGCGAAGATGGCCACGCTCACGAGCACCAGGGTGCCGCCGACGATCAGCCAGGGTCGGCCGAGCAGGATCCGCAGGCGGTGCTGATAGGCCTGCGACAGGCGCTGAAAGAAGCTGTCCACGCGCCGCGCGAACCCGCTGCGTTCGTGCCCCTGCCGGAACAGGCGCGTCGCCATCACCGGCGTCAGCGTCAGCGCCACGAGCGCGGAAAACATCACCGCCGCCGCCAGCGTGAAGCCGAACTCGCGGAACAGCCGGCCGATGGCGCCCGGCAGGAACGAGATCGGCACGAACACCGAGATCAGCACCAGTGTCGTCGCGATCACGGCGAAGCCGATCTCCTTGCTTCCGTCGATCGCCGCGAGCAGCGACGGCTGGCCCTCCTCGACGCGGCGGAAGATGTTCTCGAGCACGACGATGGCGTCGTCCACGACGAGGCCGATCGCGAGCACCAAGCCGAGCAGCGTCAGCACGTTGATCGAATAGTCGAGCGCATCCATGACCATGAACGTCGCGATGATCGAGATCGGGATGGTCACGGCCGGCACCAGCGTCGCGCGCAGGTTGCCGAGGAACAGGAAGATCACGAGCAGAACCACGGTCATCGAGATGCCGAGTGCGATCATGACTTCGCGCAGCGAGGCATTGATCGAGTCCGCGCGGTCGATGTTGATGGTCAGCGACATGCCGGCCGGCAGCCCCGGCCGGATGCGATCGAGCGTCTTGTAGATCTCCTTTGCGACTTCGAGCGTGTTCGCCTTTGAATTCTGCTCGATGCCGAGGCTGATGCCGGGCAGGCCGGTCGAACGGGAGACGCTGCGCTCGTTCTCCGCGCCGAGCTCGACCCGCGCGACGTCGCCGAGCCGGACCAGCGAGCCGTCCGCGCCGCGCCCGATCGACAACTGGCGGAAATCCTCCACCTTTGACAGCCCGGTGTCGGTGCGCAGGGAGAACTCGCGCTCGCTGGACTCGAGGCGCCCCGCCGGCAGCTCGACATTCTCGCGCCGCAGCGCGCCCTCGATGTCGGCAACCGTCAGCGCCCTGGCGGCGAGCGCCTGGCGGTCGATCCAGATGCGCACGGCCTGGCGGCGCTCGCCATTGATGTTGACGCGCGCGACGCCCGGCGTCGCGGACAGCTGGTCGAGCAGCACGCGTTCGGCGTAGTCGGTCAGCTCCAGCCCCGACATGCGCTCGCTGGACAGGTTGAGGTAGACGATCGCCTCGCCGATGGCCTCGGCCTTCTGGATCTCCGGCGGATCGGCCTCCTCGGGCAGGTCGTCGATCACCCGGCCGACGCGGTCGCGGACGTCGTTGGCAGCCGCATCCACGTCGCGATCGGGGCTGAATTCGACGTTGATCGTCGAATGGCCGTCGCGGGAATTCGAGCGGATCGTTTCAATGCCCTCGAGGCCGGCGATGCGGTCCTCGATGACCTGCGTGATCTTGTTCTCGACGATTGCCGCGCCTGCGCCCAGGTAGTTCGTCGTGATCGACACGAACACCGGGTCGACCTCGGGGTACTCGCGGATTGCCAGGCGGGTCAGCGACACGAGACCCAGGATCACCAGCAGCAGGCTGATGACGGTCGCGAATACCGGCCGCCTGATCGAGAATTCCGAGAGCTTCATCGGGCAGGCCCGCTATTGCGCAGCCGCGGCGCGATCCAGTTCGTGAACGACGCTGCCGTCCTGGATCATCTGCGTGCCCTCGATGACGACGCGCTCACCGGCCGCCAGGCCGCTCGTGATCTCGACTTCGCCGGGACTGCGCCGCCCGATCGCGATATCGCGGCGCAGCACTTTCCCGTTCGCGACTACATAGGCGTAAACATGGCCCCGCTCGGGCACGACGGCCTCTTCGGGCACCACGAGACCCGGCACCGGATCGCGGCTGACCTCGACGGTCAGGAACATGCCGGGCCGCAGCCTTCCCTCCGGGTTGGGGACCCTGGCGCGCACCTTGATCGACCGCGATACGGGGTCCACGCGCGAATCCACCGATTCGACCGCGCCGCCGAATGACACGCCCGGATAAGCGATGCTGGTTGCGGCCACGGTGAGTCCCGGTTTCAGGATCGCGAGAAACGTCTCCGGCACGTCGAAATCGAGCTTCATCGTGCGCGTGTCGTCGAGCGTCGTGATCACCGTGCCCGGGCTCACCAGCGCTCCGACGCTGACCCGCCGCAGCCCCACGCGGCCGTCGAATGGCGCAGGGATCACGGTATCCGCGACCCGCGCCTGTGCAGAGGCCACTCGTGCCTCGTTACCCTTCAGCGTCGCCTCGATCTGCTCCAGCTGCGACTGCGACAGCGCCTGCTGCGCGTACAGATCGCGGCTGCGCCCGTAGGCGCTCCTGCTCTCGGCCAGCGCCGCCTCGGCGGCAGCCAGGTCCGCCCGCGCCTGCGCCCCATCCAGTTCGATCAGCACGTGCCCGCGCTGCACCCACTGGCCTTCCTCGAATCCCACCGCGACCACCTTGTTGCCGGCCTTGGAAGTGACCTCGACCGCCTCGTTTGCGTGGGCCGTGCCGAGCGCCTCGATCTTCACCGCGATGGGCTTTTCGACGACCGCCGCGGTGACGACCGCGACCGATTCGGGTGCAGCGCCGCCCTCCGCCGTCGCACCGGGCGATTCCGGCCGGCGGCTCATGTAGGCCCAGGCGGCCCCGGCAACGACGAGCGCTGCAATCACGATCACCAATGGCCGGCGGGATGGATTCATGGATTCGATGCTACCCGATGCCCTGTGCGCCCGCGTATCAGCGCTTTCCCAGCCATTCGGCGATGGTCCGCGGCAGGAGTTCCTGGGCCTTCGCGCTGACATAGATGCCGATGTGGCCGCCGTCGAATTCGAAACCCGTGTAGTCGCGGCTGCCGACCAGGCCGCGCAGTGGCAGCGAGGCCGAGGGCGGCACGAGGTGGTCCTGTGCCGCGTGGATGTTGAGCACCGGGCAATCGACCCGCCGCAGGTCCACGCGCCGGCCGCCGATCGCGAGGCCCCCGAGCACAAAGCGGTTTTCCTGGAAGAACCAGCGCACGAATTGCGCGAAAGCGGCTCCTGCCTGGTCAGGGCTGTCGAAGATCCAGCTTTCCATGCGCAGGAAATTGGCGAGCGCACCGGGGTCGTCGGCGATGTCGGCAATGCCTGCGTATTTCTGGCTGGTCAGCCTCAGCGGCAACAATGACAGGAATGCGGCATTCAGCAGTTCGCCCGGGATGTTGCCGAGCACTTCCACCATGCGGTCGACATCGACGCCCCGGATCCATTTCGACAGGAGATTCTCGGGCGTGTGGAAATCCACCGGCGTCACCATCGTGATCAGATTGCGGACCGCGTCCGGATGCAGGGCCGCATGACACAGCGCGAGCGTGCCGCCCTGGCACACTCCCAGCAGGTTGACTGCCGGGACGCCCTGCGTGCGGCGGATGTGATCGATGCATCCGCCCAGGTAACGATTGACGTAATCGTCGAGTTCGAGGAAACGGTCGGCGGGCTCGGGGTAGCCCCAGTCGGCCAGGTAGACGTCGAGCCCGAGTGCCAGCAGGCCGCGGATCAACGAGCGATCCGGCTGCAGGTCCATCATGTAAGGCCGATTCACCAGCGCGTAGCAGATCAGGACCGGAGGAAGGCCGGCGCTTCGTGCCTGCGGCCGGTAGCGAAACAGCACGACGCGATCTTCGTGATGCACGGCATCGCGGGCCGAACAGCCTTCCGAAGGCGCGTCGAGCGCAGCGAGTGCGCGAGCGCCCGCGGCGAATCGCATCGAGAAATCGGCGGCTTCGGCGGCGGCCTGGACCGGATCGATGGCGAGACGGCTCATCGCTGCTGCGCTTCGCGTACGACGCGGCTGAGCTCGTGGAGCCGCCGGTGGATCGCGTCAATCTCCGAGCGCGTCGGCAGGTTGAAGGCGCGCGCCCATTCCTCGATCGCGCGGCGCTGCTCGGAGAGCATTTCGACCATTGCCATCAGGAGTTCGGCCTGCGCGGCGGCGTAGTCGTCGCCGTGGGCAACCGCGGCGTATGCGCGTTCGCCGCAGTCGACCCACAGGTCGTGCAGCGCGCGCAGCGTCGTGACCGCGGGTCCCGCGGCATCCGGGCCTGACAGCTCGGTGGCGAGTTTCCCGGCTGCGTCCGCGGCGACGGCGGCCTGCAGTTCGCCCATGCGCGCGGTCGCGCGCTGCCAGCGCAAGGTCGCCGCCATCAGTCGCTCTCCGCCCTGCGGCTGACCCTGAAGCGGAGCGAACGCGGGCAGATAGGCCCGCGCGAACTTGTCCTTCAATGATTCGCGGAGCCTGTCGAGGCCGTTCCCCGGCGCGGGCGCCTGTCCACCCGCGACTCCCGCTGCGCGGGACTCCACGAATTTCCAGAGTTCCTGGGTCATGCCGAGATAGTCGTCGCCGAACTGACGGATCCGGCGGATCGTCTCGGTCCCGCCTTCGCTGGCTTGCCGAAGAAGCGCTTGCTGTGCCTCAGTCCAGGGATCCGACATGCGCTCCCCTGTTCAGCGGGCCTGAATTGCAATGCAAAATTCCGGCTTCAAGACGGGTCGTCATGATCTTGTGGTGAAATCATATAAGTATATGTTTTATATTAGAATTACAGACAGGATCGCTCATGGCAGCATCTCATCCGCCAATTGTGTTGCACTGCAATAAACATTGATCTATCATATGTCCCATCTCGTCACTGCCCCGATCTCCAAGGATGCCAGAAATGAACAACCCAACTTTCGATTTCAGCGCGTTTGTGGATGCCAGCAAGAAGGCTTTCGCACCTGCCGCCAAGTTCAATGAGCTGACCCTGCAGGGTTTTGAGCGCGTTGCGCGCCAGCAGTTTGCGTTTGCCGGTGAAGTGCTCGAATTTTCGCTGCAGCAGCTGCAGCTCGCGACGACCGCCAAGGATTTCAATGACCTGACGGCGCGCCAGATGGAGTTGACCACGCAGTTCGCCGAGAAGGCAACGCAGCGTTCACAGGACCTGGTCAAGCTCACGAGCGAGCACCAGGCCGAGATGACGAAGTGGTTCGACACGACCGTCGCCGAGACTTCAAAGACGGCCAAGAAAGCCGCCTGATCGAATTCCGAAATCCCCCTCGGGACGGCGCGCCCTTCGGGCCGCCGTCCTTTTTTTTGCCCGTAAAAACGCATTATGGCGTCTTGCCGCAGTGCGTTATCGCACTGCGGCATGATCCGGTACACTCGGCCGATGACCAAGGAACGCCTGATCAAGAAGTACGCCAACCGGCGGCTTTACGATGCCTCGATCAGCAAGCACGTGACCCTCGAGGACATCCGGGACCTGATCGTCAAGGGAGAGAAGATCCGGGTGGTCGAGGACAAGACCGGGGAAGACATTACCCGGCTGATCCTGCTCCAGGTCATCGCCGAACAGGAACAGTTCGGCAAGCCGATCCTCACGACGCAGCTGCTCGAGTCGATCATCCGTTACTACGGCGGCCCGATGCAGGATTTCATGGCCGGATACCTCGAGCAAAGCGTTGCGGCATTCATGCGCCAGCAGGAAAGCGTCCAGCAGCAGATTTCCCAGATGTTGAGCAGCGCGCCGCCGCCGATGAACGCGATGGCCGAGCTGACGCGCCAGAATATGGAACTCTGGAATCGCATGCAGGAAGGCATGCTCGCGATGATGGTGTCACCGCGGCAAGCCAAGTCCCCTGCGGGTCCGTTGGACACGCAAGGACCTGGCGAGGCCGATTCCAGCGAGTCTGCCGCCAAGAACACGCTCTAACGCCACGCGGACGGTTTCGATTGGGTTGTTGCATTGAGGCAACGCAATTGGACGCGATGCGCCGGTCGGGCGTATCCTTAATCAACACTAAAAACATGATCATCGCAGCGATGACGCTTTGAAGCTGCGCAAGAGAATTCTGCCGGCGACGCAATAGCAACGGACAGGGGAAGTGACGATGAACAAGCAATTGGCAACGGCCATCAGCAGCATCCTGGCTCTCTCGGCCTATTCCGGCTCGACGGCAGCCCAGGATCAGACGGCTTCCTCGAATGAAGGAAAGCCGACCGAGCTCGAGATGGTCGTCGTCACCGGTTCGCTGATTCCCCAGATCCAGCAGGAGACCGCATCGCCGGTGATCGCAATCTCGGCAGAAGACATCCAGCGTCAGGGCTTCCGCAACGTATCGGATGTCCTGCGGGCGCAGCCGCTCGCAACCGGCGCGGTGCAGGACAACCAGTTCTCCGGCGGCTTCACGCCGGGCGCCACCACGATCAGCCTGCTCGGCCTGTCGCCGGGCTTCACGCTGATCCTGATCGACGGCCGCCCGCTCGCCGACTATCCGCTGCTGTACAACGGCCAGGCCAATTTCACCGACCTGTCGAGCATCCCGAGCGGTATGGTCGAGCGCATCGACATCCTGCCCGGCAACCAATCCGCCATCTACGGCTCGGCGGCCATTGCCGGCGTGGTCAATATCATCCTGAAGAAGCATCTCGAAGGCACGCAACTCAGCGCGCGCGTCGGAGGCTATCAGGAAAGCGGCGGCGACAACCTGCTGGCCAATGTGACTGGCGGCCAGTCCTGGGACAAGCTCGACGTTACCTACGGACTCCAGTACTCCTCGCAGAAACCGATCTGGGGTTTTCAGCGCAAGCGATTCGATTCGACCAACGACAGCCCCAATGCCGGCCAGCAATTCGGCTCGCGGTCGTTCCTGATCCTTGACGGGTTCACGAACACGTACTTTGATCCGGGACAGGCTGCTTGCGATGGTCTGGCCGATAATTTCGGCGGCACGACAATCCATGATTTCCGTCCGGGTCGCGGCTTTTACTGCGGCAGCCGCGCGGAGCCCGGTTATACGACGTTTCTCAACGACGAATCCGGCACCAGCGCCTACGTCAATGCCAACCTGAAGGTCGGCGACAACACCGAACTCTATAGCAGCCTGTTGTATTCGGATAACAGGGTCGAGTCCAACGGCGGCACACGCTTCTGGGTGCCGGACGTGAACGGGACAGGCGGATATGTCTTTGACGACCGGGATTTCTCGCTGAACCTGTACCAGTTGATCTTTTCGCCGGAAGAAACGGGCGGCCGGAACACAAACAACGACATCAACAATTCGCAGTCCTACAACTTCGCGCTCGGCGTGCGCGGCGCCTTCGGCGATTCGACCTGGGATTACGACGCGTATTACAGCCGCTCGCAGTACGAGCTCAAGGACCACCAGAAGTGGCCGTTGACCGCGGACATCGAAGATTTCTTCCGCAATCAGTTCCTGGGCCCGCAGCTGGGCACCTATTACGGCTACCCGGTCTATCACCCGGACCAAGCGGCGTTTTACCAGTCGCTGACACCGGCCGAGTACGCGAGCTTCCAGGGCACGATCCGGAGCAATTCGAAGACCTGGACGCACAACATCAACCTGATGATCACGAACACGAACCTGCTGGATCTGCCCGCCGGTCCGATGGGACTCGCGGCCCTGGTCCAGGTCGGGAAGCAGTCCTGGGAGAATCCGACGGATCAACGCGTCATCGCCGGCGACTTCTGGGGCCTCACGGGCACACAGGGCGCTGGCAAGCGCGACAGTTGGGCTGGGGCTCTCGAGTTTCGTGTTCCGCTGTTCAGCATGCTGACAGCCAACGCTTCCGGCCGTTACGACAGCTACAAGAATGTCGGCGCCGGCGACGACGCCAGGTTCACGTATAAGTTGGGCCTCGAGTTCCGCCCCATAGACAGCCTGCTGATCCGCGGCAATTACGCGACGGCCTTCCGTGCGCCGGACATGTCTTACATTTATGCCGGCGCCAGCGGCTTCTTCACGAACGTCACCGATTATTTCCGTTGCGAAGAGGCAGGGCAGCCTCTCGACACCTGCACCTGGAATCCGGTCAACACCCAGGGCAGTCGTCACGGCAATCCGGACCTGAAATCGATCACGGCCGATTCATTCGGTTACGGTTTCATCTGGTCGCCGACCGACAAGTTCGACCTGCGTGCGGACTATTACAACGTCAACATCGGCAACGAAGTCAGCGACCTGAGCATCGACCGGATCCTGCGGGACGAAAACGAATGCCGCCACGGCCGCCTGGACATCACGTCGCCGACCTGTGTCGACGCGCTGGCGCGCATCCAGCGCACGCTGCCGACGGACTTGATCCCCAACCAGCTGCAGCTGGTGACGATCAACCCGATCAATATCTCCAAGGAGCGGGTTTCCGGAGTCATCGCCGGAACGACAGTCCGGTTTGAAGCCGGCCGCGCCGGCAATTTTGAAGTCCGCCTGGACTACAACGACACGTTTACGCACAAGTACACCCAGTTTCCCGGCGATACCGCCATCGATCTCCTGACCGACGGATTCAATTCCTCGGAGTTCAAGACGATCATGACCGGCGACATCGTCTGGGACATCGGCAAGTTGACGACGACCCTGCACGGCACGCGCTACGGCGCCACGCCCAACTATGCCGAACAGCTCGGCGTGACCACGAACAACGGCGTTGCGGCAGGCGACATCGGTGCGTACACCCTGTTCAACGTCAATTTCAACTACCGGCTCACCGACAGCAGCGAGGTCGCGGTCACCGTCAACAACGTCGAGGACAAGGGCCCGCCGAAGGACCCGAGCTACGACGCCTATCCGTACTACAACATCTTCAACTTCAACGGTTACGGCCGCGCGTTCTGGGTGCAATACAACATGAGTTTCGGCGCCGCCAACTGAGCCGCGCGCGACCCGATGACAGGAAGGGCTGGCACGTGCCAGCCCTTTTTTTGCAGGGCGCAACGGGAAGGGGTCGCTAGCCCAAGGCCTGCCTGAGCGGCTCCAGTTGCGTCGCGTAGCGCTTCCATTCCTGCATCGCGCGGGCATGGATCGGCTCGCGCACCTGGGCGCTGCTGAGCGTGGCGACCGGCGCCGGGTTGTTCACGGTATCGATGCAGCCGGGCTCGAACGGCAGGCCGCAATGGTCGAGCAGCGCGCGGGCCGTGGCATCGGTGTCCTGAACCAGTGCGGCGTACTCGACATCGTGAATCACGCCGGGCATCACCTGGTGCCAGTGCTGCATCAATCGCCGGTACCGGTGGTGGTGCGCGGCGAGCGTGTTCAAGTCGTAGCTGTAGGCGAAGGCATCGCCGAACAGGGCGCGGTAATTGGAGAAGCACAGGTCCATCGGATCGCGGCTCATGTGCACGATCCTGGCCTGCGGCAACGCCCGGCGGATGAAGCCGGCCAGCATGAAATTGGGCGGCAGCTTGTCCACGTAGAACGGCCGGTCCCGGGCGCGCCATTGCGTCTGTTCAAGATAGCGCCTGCCGACTTCGGCGAAGTCGATCGCTCCGGCGCCCGCGACCATCGCCTCGTCGACCAATCTGTGCCCGTGCTGGTCGGCGACCCAGCGCCACTGACGGGAGAAATCCGCCAGTTCGCCGGCCGGCGTCACCTGCGAATGATTGCCGAGAATGCGCTCGAGCAGGGTCGTGCCCGAGCGCGGCATGCCGACGATGAAAATCGGCGCCGGCCCGACGAACCGATGCGTGGGCGCGCGCGTAAATTCCGCCGAACAGCAGGCGGTGATCGCGTCGAACAGAGCCTGTTCGCCCTGCAGCTGGTCCTTGAGGCGCTCGTGCATCACGGCATTCGCGCGTTGCAATGCGGCCCATGCGTCGTCGTAGAGACCGAGGTCCTCGAGTTCCTTGTATTGCGCGAACTCGAAACCGGCGTGGTCCTCGCTGCCCTGTTCAACCGTCTTCAGTCGTTGCCTGATGAATTCCAGGTGATTGTCGTCGCGGGTCCATTTGCGCAGCCGCGCGAGCGTCAACGAGGCGCGCCCGTAGGTCGGACCGAGGCGCAGGCAGGCTTCCAGTTCGGCCTCGGCTTCGGCGACGCGGCCGTTGAACTGCAACTGGATGGCGCGGAAATAACGAAAGTCGGGATTGTCGAAACCCAGTGCGCGGGCCCGGTCCATCAGCACCAGCGATTCTTCGTGCTGGCCCAGCCCCTGCTGGATGTGGGCGAGCGCCGCCAGCGCCGGGCCGGACCGACAGCGGGCGATTTCCGGGTGCCGCATGCAGGCGCGCGCGGCGTTGATCTCGCCGATCTTGACCAGGCTTTGGGCCACGCGGCAGATCAGGTCGGCGTCGTTGGGCAGGGCGAAGGCCGCGTACTTCGCCTGTTCTGCCGCGCCACGCAGCCGTCCCTGCGCCAGGATGACGCTGGCCAGCAGGAGCCGTCCCGGTATGTGCCACGGATCGGCCTGCACCAGCGATTCGAATGACGCTTGCGCGGCCTGCAACTCGCCGCGGCGAATCTGCTGCTGGCCGTCCTCCCACAACTGCCGGGCGTTCGCGGGCATCTCAGGCGTGCGGGAACCGGACGTCGGCAACGCGGCCGACGCATCGCTTCGGGATCATCGACTCATCATGCAACAGGAGCGGCTTGATTTCCTGTTCTGCCGGCACGCGCGTGCTGGGCCGCCTCGCCGGCGCTGGTCGCATGTTCCCAGGCCAGCATCGCCCGCTTGCGCTCGACGCCCCAGCGATAACCGCCGAGCCCGCCGTCGCGCCGCAGCACGCGATGGCAGGGAATGAGCCAGGCAACCGGGTTTGCGCCGACCGCCTGGCCCACTGCGCGGCTCGCCGTCGGCTGGCCGATGGCGCGCGCAATTTCGGAATAGCTGGTCGGCCCGCGCGAGCCGAGCTCCAGCAATGCCTGCCAGACCTTGAACTGGAAATTGGTCCCCGGGAGCGACAGGGCCACCTGCCCGCGCCGTTCGACGAAGATCTTCTTCGCCAGTTCTGCGACCGCTTCGTCGTCGCGATCGAGCGTCGCGCGCGGCCAGCGGACCTTCAGCTGGGCGAGCGCGGCGTTGTCGGATCCGTCCACGAACACGAGGTGCGCGAGGCCGCGCGCAGAAAGCGCAGCGTGGATGCGGCCGAATGGCGATGCCGCGTAGCCATGGCGCAGCCGGATTCCCTGCCCGCCATCCTTGTATTCGCCGGGCGTCACGGCGTCGAAGCTGACGAAGAGATCGTGCAGTCGCCCGCCGCCCGAAAGACCCGCGGCCCAGGCGGCCGCGAGTACCGAGCCGCGCTCGTCGAGTTCCTGCTTGGCGACCGAGAGCGCGACGGTGCGCAGGTAGCGCGTCGGCGACAGGCCGGCCCAGCGGCGGAATTCCCGCGAGAAATGAAACACGCTGAGGCCGGCGACGCGCGCCAGTTCGTCGAGCCCGGGCTGGCGCTCGTGATGGCGGTCGATGTGCGCGATCACGCGCTCCATGCGCCGGTAGGCCGAGGAATCGCTTGCGTGTGTCTGTGTCATGGTGGCGCCAGATTGCGGTGCCGGGCTCGCGCCGGCAACCCGGATCTTGCTATGCGCTCAGTCGGCCTTCCTGGCCTTCTTTTCCGTGAGGCTGCCGATCGGCAGCGTACCCGTTTCGTCGAACGGCACGGAACGCAGCAGGCCGAGCCGCGTCGACAACTTGCCTTTCAGCCGGTACGGAACGGCCTCGCGATCCTTGCTGTCGCCGCTCAGGATCTTGAAGAGCGCAGTCGCGGCATTCGCGGTGACGTTCATGTCGAATTCGGCTTCGCCGTTCGCCGGCACCGTGAATTCGCGAGCCGAGACGCCGTGCGCGAAGTGCTCGCCCGCGAGCTCTACGTCGACGTCCAGCCCCTTGACCGGGAGTTCGATCGCATTCGGGTTCTGGACGCGCAGCCGCACCGCGAGTTTCTGCTCGAACAGGTTTCCTTCTAATGCTCTCAAGCCGACAAATGCGACATGCGGCGTCTCGAGCTTGGCGCCAAGGCCTACGCAGCCGGCGAACCCGAGCGTCAGCAGGAAAGAGGCCAGCAGTTTCATGACTCGATCTTAACGGACCAGTGCAGGGCGGGTCCGCAGAGGCCCGGGATTCGGCAAATCGGGTCAGGGCTTGACTAGTATTAACTTAGTAGTATTATTTGATTCATTATGCTGACAGGTGGGTAGCGCTCCGTGGAGCAAGAAACCAGCCCGAATGCGACCGCCGAGGACGCCACCGAACAGGAGCGCCTCTCGCAGAAGTTCCAGCGCGAACTGAATGCCGGTCTCGTGGGCCTGGTGCTGCTCGCGGTCCTCGACCAGGCCGACGAGGACCTCTACGGCTACCAGATCGCCAAACGCCTGCAGCATCTCGCGGACGGCAGCTCGCCCGTAAAGCAGGGCGCTCTGTATCCCGTCCTGCGCCAGTTGTCCGCAAACGGCCTGTTGGCCAGCCGAATCGTACCGTCATATTCTGGCCCGCCGCGCCGCTACTACCGGATCACGGAGAACGGGCGGCGGACGCTTTCCGAATGGCGCGACATCTGGCACGCCACACGCGATTTCGTCGATGGGTTCACGGAGTCCAAGGGAGCATCGTCATGAACGAACGGTCCGCGCCACGCTCGATCGAGCAGTACCTCGACGCGCTGCGCGCTGCGCTTGCAGGAGAAGACCCGGCACTGGTGCAGGATGCGCTCTACGACGCGGAGGAATACCTGCGCGCCGAAGTCGCGGCGAATCCCGATCGCAGCGAGGCCGACACGCTCGAGCTGATCGCCAGCACTTACGGCGCGCCGGACGAAGTTGCGGCGGCCTATCGCACGACCGAGAAGCAGGTCCGCACGGCCCTCGCGCCCCCGCCGCGCAAGGCCGCGCGCACCGCGCTCGGCCGGTTTTTTTCCGTCTATAGCGATTCGCGCGCCTGGACCGCCCTCTTCTACATGCTGCTCGCGCTCGTGACCGGCATCTTCTATTTCACCGCAACCGTCACCGGACTCTCCATTTCGGCCGGCCTGATGATCATGATCATCGGCATCCCCGTGTTCCTGCTGTTCGTGGGATTCACGCGCGTGCTGGCACTCGCCGAGGGCAGGCTGGTCGAAGGCCTGCTGGGCCAGCGCATGCCGCGGCGCCCGCTGTATCCGAGCAAGGGAATGCCGATCATGGAGCGCATCAAGGAAATGCTGACGGACCGCCGCACCTGGACGACGATGTTCTACTTCCTGCTGATGCTGCCGCTCGGGATCCTGTACTTCACGATCGCGATCACCGGCATCGCCGTCAGCCTCGCGCTCATTTTCGGCTCGATCGCGAGCCTCCTGCTGGGCGCCGGAATCGGCGCCGGCGGCATCAGCATCGACAACGGCGTCTTTTTCGGCCCGTCGCCCGCGGCGGCGCCGCTGATCTTCATCGCCGGCATCCTGCTGATGACCGCGATGATGCATCTCGTGCGCGGAATCGGCCGGGCGCACGGCACGCTCGCCAAGCACCTGCTGGTCGCGCCCAGGGGCGCCGCCTGACAGGGCCGCCAGCGCATCATGCCAGTGATCGCGTTGCTGCTGCTCGGGCTGCCCGGCGCCGCCATCGAACCGCCGGCAACGCAGGAAGCCGCTGCGACGCACTGCCTCCCCGACCACGCGGGCTTCCTGTCGATGCGGCTGCGCGGCAGCATCGAGACTGAAATCGAATGGCGCGAACCGGAGCTCGCCTGCACGGGCATGCCGCGTCCGGAAGGCCGCGGACTGCGGTTGCGTTTCTCCGGTCCCCTGCCCGGCGCCGGACAACTCGCCATCGTTTTCTCGGCGCCGGGTCTCGGCGTCGGAGTTTCGGCGCACGGTATGCCCGTCAACATCACGCTGCTCGATGAAGCCGGCGAGCACATCTACGGCACGCAGGGAGACAGCCGCTGCCAGTTCGACGAAGTCGAGCAGCTGGCATTGTCCGATCCGTCCCCGCCACGCAGCTACCGTGTCAGCGCGAAGGGATTCTGCACGGTGCCCGCACGCGCACTCGATGGCGACGGGGCTGTCCTGCTGACGCGATTCGACTTCACGGGATTCGTGACCGAGGCAGACGACGCGGCCCCGCTGCCCGGTGTGGCAGAGTCGGCACCATGAAACGCTTCCTCGCCCTCTTCGTCCTCGCGAGTCTCTGCGCCGGATCGGCGGTTGCGCTCGGCAAGCGCCCACCGGCGCCATTCGCCGATCTCGAGCGGGCCGACGTGCGCTTGATCACGGCGAGCGGCCGGCATGACTTCAAGGTCTGGATCGCGGACGACGAGAAAAGCCGGGAGCGCGGCCTGATGTTCATCAAGTCGCTTCCCGCCGACCAAGGCATGCTGTTCCTGTTCGAACAGCCCCGGTACGCGGCCTTCTGGATGAAGAACACCTACCTGTCGCTCGACATCGTGTTCATCGGCCCGGATGGCGTCGTCGTCAACATCGCTAGCGACGCCACGCCCCAATCGCTCGACCCCATCGAATCAGCAGCCCCGGTCAAGGGAGTGCTCGAGGTCCTGGCCGGCACCGCGGCCAAGATCGGCCTGACGCCCGGGGCCCATGTGCTGCATCCCGCCTTCGCAAGCTCCGCCGGCAATCCCTGAGCAAATGGCCCGTCCTGAGCGGCAGGAAAATGGGGCCTGGAGACCAGCTGCGGGACTCGAAAATGCTCCCGGTGGGCTAACACCGCCGCCTTCTTCGCCTTTCCCGAGCGTGGGTGTCCGGACCGACCGCTCTCCCGGCCAAGAACCCGCCGGCTTCCGATCAACGACTTTGTGAACGGCAGGTGGGGTACATCCGCCTCGCCAGAGGCTCGTTGTCAAATAACAACACAAAGGCGCGCGGGCTTTTTCGAGCACCGGCTTTTCGTTGGTGAACTGCGCGCGACAGGGCTGACCGCAGTTTTCTGCAGAAGAGGCCAAGAAAACCGCTTTTGTTGTGTTTTCACGACAATGGCTTGCGCCCGCGACGATTGTTGTTATGATGCGGCCACCAAAAGTGGTCGAGGTCCCGTATGAATTTCGCCACTTCGGAGTTTGTGTACTGCAGTTCGCATTTCAACGTTCGGAAGAACGGCGCTGCCGTTCGCGGGAGGAAGTAGACAATGGAACGCAACAATCGCGTTGCAACAGCGGTTCGTCGCGCGCTCATCATGAGTGCACTGACGACTGCCGGTGTTGCGGCACCTGCGCTTGCGCAGGACAACCTCGGTGAGATCGTCGTCACCGGTTCGCGCATCAAGTCCGCGAATCTGGAAACAACGACACCTGTAACGCAGATCACGTCGGCCGACGTCGTGACTCAGGGCGTCAATCGAATCGAAGACCTGGTCAACCAGCTGCCGCAGGCGTTTGCCGCCCAGAACGTGACCGTTTCGAACGGCTCGAATGGCACGGCGACACTGAACCTGCGCGGCCTCGGTTCACCACGCACCCTGGTGCTGGTCGATGGCCGGCGCCTGCCCTACGGCAGCGTCAGCAACTCGGCAGCGAACATCAACTCGATCCCGACGCAGATGATCGAGCGGGTCGAAGTCCTGACCGGCGGCGCGTCCGCGGTCTACGGCTCCGACGCGGTCGCCGGCGTCGTCAACTTCATCCTGAAGAAGGATTTCGAGGGCGTCGAAGTCACCAGCCAGTACAACTTCTACTGGCACGAGAACGATTTCTCGGGTCCGGGCCTGACCAAGCTGCGCGACACCATTGCGGCACGTGCCGCGACGAACCCCGCACAGTTCGCGCTGCCTGACAGCACCGTCACGGACGGCGAAGGCAAGCAGATCGGCGTCATGATGGGCGTCAACAGTGGCGACGGCCGCGGCAACATCACGGCCTATGCCAGCGTGTTCGACAGCGACGCGATCCTGGAAGCCGACCGCGATTATTCGGCCTGCTCCCTGAATCCGAATCCGACGACGTCCTTCACCTGCGGTGGCTCATCCACGGCAGCCGGCGGGCGCTTCACGGACTTCTCGACCTATAACTTCACGGCCGACACGGCGACGAACTTCCGGAACTTCAGCAACGCCCTGGACCAGTACAACTTCGGCCCGCTGAATTATTTCCAGCGTCCGGAGCGCCGGTTCGACCTGGGCGCCACGGGTCATTACGAGTTCGGCGAGCATGCCGACGTGTACACCCAGCTCGGGTTCAACGACTACGAGTCGATCGCCCAGATCGCGCCGGGTGGCATCTTCATCGGTGACACCAGCACGATCAATTGCGGCAACCCGCTGTTGCCGCAGGGCTCGCTGCTCGCCATCGGCTGCACACCGGCCAATGTCGCCGCGAATGCGAACGTACCGATGTACATCGGTCGCCGCAACGTGGAAGGCGGCGGTCGCCAGCAGCAGTTCGCGTTCTCAGGGTTCCGTGGCGTGGTCGGCCTGCGTGGCGCGATCAACGAGGCCTGGGATTACGACGTGTCCGCCCAGTATTCGACGGGCGGCGGCGCGAACGTGACGGCGAACTACTTCCAGAAGGATCGCATCGTGAAGGCCCTCGACGTCGTGGACGTCGGCGGCGTGCCGACCTGCCAGTCGGTCGTCGACGGAACGGACCTGAACTGCGTGCCTTACAACCCGTTCGTTCCGGGTGGCGTGACCGCTGCCCAGCTGAACTACCTGCAGGTGCGAGGCATCCAGGACGGCCGGTTGACGCAGGAAATCTACAACGGCGTCATCAATGGCGATCTGGGCAACTACGGCTGGAAGACGCCGTGGGCTAGCGACGGCATCCAGGTCGTGTTCGGTGCCGAGTATCGGCGCGACACGCTGTCCAACAAGGTCGACGCGCTCCAGGAGCAGAACCAGCTCTCCGGCGCGGGTGGCGCAACGATCGGAATCGCCGGCTCCACGAAGGTCACCGACCTGTTCATGGAAGGCAGGGTGCCGATTGCTCAGGACGTCAAGGGCGCTGAGAGCCTGTCGTTCGATACCGCTTACCGGTATTCGGACTACGGTTCAGGCACCACGACCGACACGTACAAGTTCGGCCTCGAGTGGGCGCCGATTTCGGATGTCCGCTTCCGTGCCAGCTACCAGCGTGCCGTTCGCGCGGCCAACATCGTCGAGCTGTTCACCGCACAGGGCTTCAACCTGTTCGATGCGCCCGGCGATCCTTGCGGTGCGGCGCTGCAGGCGCTCCCGAACCCGGCTGCTTCCCAGGCAGAGTGCCTGGCGACGGGCGTGCCCGCCGCGCAGTTCGGATCGGCGGCACTGGACAGCCCGGCCGGCCAGTACCAGTTCCTGCAGGGCGGCAACCCGAACCTCGTGCCTGAGTCTTCGGACACGAATTCGTTCGGCATCATCTTCACGCCGCGATTCGCGCCGGGCATGAGCCTGTCGGCAGACTGGTTCAACATCAAGATCAAGGACACGATCTCGACCTTCGGTGCGCAGAGCACCCTGGACGCCTGCTACGTCAACAATGACCCCGCTGCCTGCTCGCGGATCCACCGCACCGCAGGTCTCGGCCAGTTGTGGCTTGGCGACGGCAACGTTGTTGATACCAACATCAACATCGGCTCGCTGGAAGCGGAAGGCATCGACGTCAACTTCGCGTACACCGGTGTCGAGATCGGCCGCTTCGGCAGCCTGAACTTCAGCCTCGTCGGTACTTACTTCGACAAGCTGGTCACGGAGCCGGGCCCGGGCATCGGCAAGTACGACTGCGTCGGCCACTTCTCAGCGCAGTGCCTCCAGCCGACAAACGAGTGGCGTCACATGGCGCGCGTGAGCTGGGTCACCCCGTGGGATGTGGATCTGTCCCTCGGCTGGCGCTTCTACGGTAGCGTCGTCGGAATCATCGGTACCGATCAGAACGGCGTCGTCGAGATGCCGTCGAACCAGATCGACCGGAAGATCCCGGATGAGAGCTACTTCGACCTGTCGGCCAACTGGGCGGTCACTGAGAAGGCGTCCGTCACGCTGGGTATCAACAATATCCTCGATGACAACCCGTCGATCAGCGGCAGCGTCGGCACCACCGGCAACGGCAACACGTACCCGCAGACCTACGACGCCCTCGGTCGTTACGTCTTCCTGCGGGCGACGCTCAACTTCTAAGATCGATTCACAAGTTCGAAACCTGGCGGCGGTCCTTCGGGACCGCCGCTTTTTTTTGGGCGCCCGCGTAGACTTGGCGCCCTATGGCGGTCGGGCACGAGAACGTGATCGGCAAGGATCTGTGGGCGCAGTTACCGGTCTCGCCCGATGCTTATCCCCAGAAGCTCGACCTGGTGCGCAGGCTCGCGCTGATCATCCGGCTCGATGCGGCCGGCTACCGCTCGGCGAGCTTCCTCGACGACCGGGTCCTTGGGCCCTACGTACAGGGTGTCTGGATGGCGCTCAGCCGCGTTACCGAAGCCGCCCTTGCCGGCACAGGCGCGCGGCCGCTGCACTTCATTTTCCACACGGGCCACGTCGGCTCGACCCTCGTCAGCCGCCTGATCGATGAGACGGGCTCCGTGCTGCCGTTGCGCGAACCCCTGACGCTTCGGACCATCGCCGATGCCCACGACCTGCTCCTGACGCCCGAGTCGCTGCTGAGCGAGGCACAATTCCAGGCCCTGCTCGATACGTTCATGCGGCTCTGGGCCCGAGGCTACGAATGGACGCGCGCGGTCGTCGTCAAGGCGACCAGCAGTGCCGGGCGCGTGGCGATCCCATTGCTTGAATCGCGGCCGCAGTCGCGCGCAATCTGCCTGAACCTGCGGCCCGAGCCTTACCTTGCGACGTTGCTTGCCGGAAGGAACTCGGCCGAAGACCTGCGCGGCCATGCTCCCGGCCGCATGCGACGGCTGCAGGCGCGTTGCAGGAGCCCGCTAGACCCTTTGCACCAATTGTCGATCGGCGAGCTCGCCGCGCTCGGCTGGCTCGTCGAGACCGCGTCGCAGCAGGATGCCGTGCGCCGGTTCCCAGAGCGCGTCATGGCCGTCGAATACGATGCCTTCCTCGCGTCCGTGCGCGACGGGATGGCACGCATCCTCGCTCACCTGAGCCTTCCGGCGGATTCAGGATTCCTCGCGGGCATCGGTTCGAGCCCGGTCCTGCAGCGCTATTCCAAGGCGCCGGAGCAGCCTTTCTCGCCGGAGGATCGCAGGCGGCTGCTGCAGGAATCGCGCCGCGACAACGCCGCAGAAATCAGCCGCGGGATGGCATGGCTCGAGCGCATGGCGCGATCCGAGCCGCAGCTTGCCGCCGTGCTTGCGGGCGGGAGCGCGCCATGAGCGCCATGCCGGACGATCTCGAACTGGCTGTCCGCCTCGAGCAGCAGGGCAACCGGCGCGACGCGGAAGTCTGCTACCGCAGGCTCGTGGCCAGCCGGCCCGAGCTTGCGGTCGCGCGCTTCAATTTCGCCTGTTTTCTGCGGCGCGGCGGACAGCTCGAGGAAGCGCTGGCCGAGCACCAGAAGGCCCTCGATCTTGGCATCGACGAGCCGGAAGAAGTGCTGTCCAACATGGGCGTGATATCCAACGAACTGCGGCGCGACGAGCGCGCCCGCGAATTTTTTGAAAGCGCAATCGCGGCGAATCCCCGCTACATCCCGGCGATGTACAACCTCGCGCTGCTGCACGAGGAGTTCGGCGACAAACAGCAGGCGCTGCGACTCTTCGGGAAAATCCTCGACCTCAACCCCGCCTACCACAATGCGCTCGTGCGCATCGCCCACGCGCAACGCGTCGTGGATCCGGCCGATCCGGTCATCAGGAAGCTCCGCCGCTCGCTGCGGCGCGCGAACATGGATGACCTGACGCGCGAGAACCTGCACTTCGCGCTCGGCAAGACGCTCGACGACTGCGGGAGCTTTGACGAGGCCTTCGCCCAGTACGAACTGGGCAATCGCCTGAGTGCCGCACGCCTCGCGCCCTACGACCGCAAGGCCGAGGAGGCCCGTGTCGCAGCAATCCTCGAATTGTTCACGCACGGATGGCTTGCAGGGCGGGAGCCGGTATCCGACCGGCCGTTGATATTCATCACCGGTATGTTCCGCTCCGGCTCGACGCTCTTCGAGCAGGTGCTGGCCGCCCATCCGGCAATCACCTCCGGTGGCGAGATCGATTACTTCGGCCGGGAACTCGCGCTGTCCGGCAAGTCGTTTCCCGTTGCCATAGCGGCCCTCGATGCGGCAGGCTGGCGGCGCCTGGGCACGGGCTACATCGAATATCTCGACCGGACATTTCCGGCGGGCGCCATCGTCACGAACAAGCGCCCGGATGCCTTCGAGTGGCTCGGCATGCTGAAGGCGCTGTTCCCGAATGCCCGTTTCGTCAACACGCTGCGCGATGCGCGCGACACCTGTCTCTCGATCTACTTCCAGCAGCTGGACGGCCGCATTGCGTACGCGAACGATCTCGCGAACATCGGCCATCGCTACGCTCAGTACCGGCGCCTGATGGAACACTGGAAGCGCCTGTTCGGCGCCTGCATCTTCGACGCCGTCTACGACGACTTCGTCGCAGACCGGCGTGCCGTCACCGGGGAACTGCTGCGATTCCTCGGGCTGCCCTGGCACGAAGGCTGCCTGGAATTCCAGCAGCTCGCGAATCGCGTGCGCACCGCCAGCGTCTGGCAGGTCCGCGAGGCCCTCTACTCGAATTCGTCCGGCCGCTGGCGAAACTACGAGCGGCATCTCGAGCCGGCACTGCGGATGCTGGAAGGGGTCGCCTGAACGTGGACAGGGGCCTCGATCAGCGCATCCATCAGCTGTTCCAGTCGGCGTCGCAGGCCTTCGAGAGCGGGCGTCCGGAGCAAGGGGAGCAGCTGCTGCGACAGGCTGAGGCCGAAGCGCCGCGGCATCCGCTGGTCGTGAACGAGAGCGCGCGCAGGATGCTGAATGCCGGCAACTGGGCCGGCGCGCAGGAATTGCTCGGGCAAGCGCTCAGGGAAGATCCTTCGTATCCCGCCCTGTGGCTCAACCTCGCCGCGGCATGCCGCGGACTCAATCGTGGCGACGATGAACTTGCCGCGCTCAACCGGGTGCTCGCGCTCGAGCCGCGAAACCTGCGCGCACTGCTGCAGCTGGGATCGTTGCAGGAAATCCAGGGCAGGGCGCGCGCGGCTGCCGCGACCTACCACACGGCGTTGCAGCTGGTGCCGAGGGGAATCCAGCCGCCGCTCACCATGCAGGCGGCACTGCAGCACGCAAGGGAAACCGTCGAAGCGAATGACCGCGCGCTCGAGACCTTCCTCGAGTCGCGGCTGAAGGACTTGCGGGGGCAGTTCGCCGGCGAGCCGCTCGGCCGCTTCGACCGCTGTCTCGAGATCCTGCTCCGCAAGCAGCCCATCTACCGGCAGCAGCCGACCTTCATGTATTTTCCGAACCTGCCGGTCATCGAGTTCCACGAACGCGGAAATTTTCCATGGCTCGATTCGATCGAGGCCGCGACCGACGACATCCGCGCCGAAATGCTGAACGTGCTCGCGCAGGACTCGGCGAAGCTGCAGCCCTACATCTCGCTGCCGGAGACGACGCCGCTGGCCCAATGGCGGGAGCTCAACCACTCGCGCCGCTGGAGCGTCTATTACCTGTGGCGCGAGGGCGTCGCAGTCACCGAGAACCTGGCGCGCTGCCCGCGGACCGCGGAAGCACTGAAGGCCTGGCCGCAATGCGACGTGCCGGGTTACTCGCCGTCGGCCGTGTTTTCCATCCTCGATGCGAAGACCCGGATTCCGCCGCATACGGGCGTCACCAATACCCGCCTGATCGCGCACCTCCCGCTGGTCATCCCGCCGGGCTGCGGCTTCCGGGTCGGCGGCGAACGGCGCGAGTGGCAACCGGGAAAGGCTTTCGTGTTCGACGACACGATCGAGCACGAGGCCTGGAACGACAGCGATGTCCCGCGCGCCGTGCTGATCTTCGACATCTGGAGCCCTTACCTGAGCGCGGCCGAGCGCGAGATGGTCCGCAAGGCCACGATCGCGGTGGGCGAGTACTACGGAACGCGGCCCTACGCCGAGGGCTAGGTCGAGGACCACATCCGCATCAGGTTCTGGCGCACCACGTCGAGGCGGACGCGGCTCTCCCAATTCATCGTGTTGCCTTCGAGCGCGGCGATCTCGTTGAGCTCGAACACCTGCTGGCGCTGATGCTGGTCCAGGATCAGGCTTTCGATGAATGTGATGGACACGAGGCGCTGGCCCGAACGCACCGGCACGACCTCGTGCAGGGTCGTCGACGGGTAGACGATCGCCTCGCCGGGTGCGCCCTTGAATGCGATGGACTGGTTGCCGACGGCGATCGCCAGTTCGCCGCCCTCATACGCGGACGGGTCGCCGATGAAGACGGTGCAGGACAGGTCGGAACGGATGCGTGCATTGGGCAGCTGGATGATCGCAGAGTCCGCATGGGCGCCGTATTTCATGCCCGGCTCGTAACGGCACAGCAGTGGAGGCGCGATCCGCTTCGGCATCGCAAAGCTCGCGAATTCGCGCGATCTCATGAATGCACTGCCGACGATCTGCACCGACTCCGCATATTTCGGGTCGGCGGGATCGGCCTGCAGGTTTTCCTTGCTGATATTCGCCGGGTTGGAGACCTTGCCGTCCACGAAGTGCAGTTCGCGGGAGAGCGCCTGGAGCCGCTCGATCTCCGGGGCCGACAGCAGGTTCTTGATCTTCAGGAACACTTCAGGCGGCAACTATATATGAGCGGAGGGCACCGTGCCCTTGAAGGCGTCCGTCGCCGCGATGACCGCGCGGATCGCAGCGCGCTCCTCGGCGGACAGCCTCGGGCTCCAGATGTCGCAGATCAGGATGATCCGCGTCTGGTCGCTGTCATTCCAGGCCTCGTGCTCGATCGTGTCGTCGAATACCCAGGCTTCGCCCTGGCGCCATGCCCGCTGTTCCCCGCCGACGCGAAAACGGCAGCCTTCCGGCAGCACCAGCGGCAGGTGCACGACCAGGCGGAAGTTGGCGACGCCGGTGTGCGGCGGGATGCGGGTCCGCGGCTGCAGGACCGAGAACATCGCCGTGGGCGAGCGCAGGTCGACGTCGGCCTGCGGCAGGCGCCGCACGGCCTGCATCGTCTTCGGCGCGCGCGCGCAGCGCGCCTCGTCCGGCCTGCCGAGCTTGTAGAAGTGGAATGCACTCCAGCGCGGCGACTTGTTGAGCTCGCGCCACTGGTCGAGCGGCAGGTGGTCCTCATATTGTATGTAGGGGCTGAAGCCCGCTTCGTCTTCGACCAGGATCCTCGCGAGCTCCTGCTGGATCGCAAGCGTTGCCGCCTCGAATTCCGGCAGCCACGGGAATTCCTCGCGTTCGTAGAACTCGATCGCCGGCAGGCCAGGGTAAAAGAAATCCGTCGGTTCCTGCTGGTAGCGCTTGCGCGTGCGCAGCGTCGTATCGATGAAAGCATCGATGCGGCGCCGCTCGGCGACCGTGCAGCGCTCGCTGGTCGCGGCGGCATGCTCGCGGACGTACCTGCCGAGCTCCGCGACATGCTGGCCATGGACAGCCCGCGCACGCTCGAGCGCCTGGCGGGTCGGTGGATCGAGGTACTGCTCGGGCGGCGCCTGTGCAAGCGCCACGCCATAGGCCGTCGCCGCCGGCATGGCCTGACCCAGCCGGTCCAGCATGCTTGCCTGCATCAGGAGCGCCGTGAAGTTCCTGCTGTCCAGCTTCAGTACTTCACGCAGGGCCGCGAATGCGCCTTCGTGGTCCTTCAATTGGCGCCGGACGATCGAAAGATTGAGCCAAAGGCTGATGCTCGACTTGTCGCGGGCGAGCGCCTCCAGCAGCATCGACTGGGCGCCCTTCATGTCGCCCGCCGCCATCGCCCGCATGGCGGCCTTGTTCGCGCTCGTGACCTCTTCGTGCATGGCGGCGGCTAGACTAAGGCCCGCTGAGGCGGGCCCGCAAGGATTTTGCCCGTCCGCACCGCAGCCGTCATAATGAGCTGCGGTCGGGACGGCCGGTTTCACATCCTGACTACCATGAGCAACGCCGCCGAATTAGCTACCGCAGGGGCGGAAGCACTGCGCAGGGGTGATGCGCAGAAGGCGCGCGAGTTCCTGTCGCAGGCCGTCGCGGGCGGCCGCACCGATGCGCCGGTGATGCTGGGCCTCGCCACGGCTTGCAAGGCGCTCGACGATCGTCCCGGCCAGGTGGCGGCGCTCGATCGCCTGCTGGCGGCGGAACCGCGCAACATTCCCGCGCTGATCCTGCGGGCCGACTGCTATGCCGCGGCGGGCGACGCCCGTTCCGCGTCGTCCTTCTACCAGATGGCGCTCAGGGCGGTGCCGCCGGGCGCGAAGATCCCGCCCCAGCTTGCGGCCGAGCTCGGCCGCGCGCAGCAGATGTGCGACCGGTTTGCCGAGGAGTACCGGAACTGGCTGCGCCAGCGCCTGGTGGCGAAGGGCTTCGACGAGGACCGATCGAGCTCGCGCTTCGCCCAGTCGCTCGACATCGTGCTCGGCAGGAAGCAGATTTTCGTGCAGCAGCCGCGGTTCTACTACTTCCCCGCATTGCCGCAGATCCAGTTCTACGACCGCAAGGCCTTTCCCTGGCTCGACGACGTCGAGGCAGCGACCGACGATATCCGCGCGGAGCTCCTTGAAGTCATGAAGCTGCCCGGCTCATTCACGCCGTATGTCGAGGGCAAGCCGAACCGGCCGCACAAGGACCAGATGGGCATGCTGAACAACCCGGCCTGGAGCGCTTTCTTCCTGTGGAAGAACGGCGATCCGGTCGCGGAAAACGCGGCGCGCTGCCCCAGGACGATGCATGCGCTCAGGAACGCCCCGCTCGCGCGCGTGCGCTGGCGCTCGCCCTCGATCCTGTTCTCGCTGTTGCAGCCTGGTGCGCATATTCCGCCGCACAACGGGCTCGTCAATACCCGCCTGGTCTGCCACCTTCCGCTGATCGTTCCCGGAAAATGCGTGTTCCGGGTAGGCAATGACCTGCGCGAGTGGGTCGAGGGCAAGGCCTGGGCCTTCGACGACACGATCGAGCACGAGGCCTGGAACAACAGCGATCGGACGCGGGTTATCCTGCTGTTCGACGTCTGGCGCCCCGAACTGACGGAAGAGGAGCGCTCGCTGGTCAATTCGCTGTTCGAGGCGATCGACGAGCACAGCGGCGGCAAACCGGAATGGGAAATCTGAGCAGGAGTCGATCGATGAATCACGGCTGGATGCGTCCGTCATTGCTGGCGGGCATTTTGTGTGCGGCAATTCCGCAGGCAGTCGCTCACGACCTGCCGGCTGCGCTCGCCGCCTGCAGGGCGGAACAGGACGACGCGAGACGTCTTGCCTGTTACGACCGCGAGGTCGCGATGGCGGGCGAGCAACCGGCGGCGCAGGCCGCGGCGCAGGCCGCGGCGCCGCAGACGCCCGAGGAGAAATTCGGCTATCGCGGCGTGCTGGCCCGCGAGGACCAGGAGCGCGCAAAGGTTGCCGCGCTGGAACAACTCGAAGGGTTGGTGACCGAAATTTCCAGGCGGGGCGACGGCGCACTCGTGATGACGCTCGACAACGGCCAGGTCTGGGCGCAGAACCGGCCGGATGCGTTCTTTCGCCTGAAGGTGGGCGAACGCGTGAAGATCGAGCCCGCAGCGCTCGGCTCTTTCATGATGATCGGCCCGTCCAAGCGCACTGCGCGGGTGACGCGGGTCAGGTAAGTGAGCGCCGCGCCGCTCGAATGCTGGAAGTGCGGCGCGTCGCTTGCGGCGCTCAGCCTGCCGCTGTCGCGCACCGACGAGTGCCGCGCCTGTCGGGCGCAACTGCACGTGTGCCGCATGTGCCGCTTTTACGACACCAGCAAGGCAAAAAGCTGCGCAGAACCGATCGCAGACGAGGTCCAGGACAAGACGAGGGCCAACTTCTGCGGTTATTTCCAGGCCGTCGGCGGGCGTTTCCATCCGCGGGATGGGGCCGGCGACCGCGCATTGACAGCCCTCGAGTCGCTTTTTGGTGCGAAAAAGTGAAGTCGTTATCGAATCAGGGTTCCCTACCCCGGCACATTGGTCCACAATGCTCTTTCTGCTTCTTTGCTGACGGTTTCCCGAACATGAACGCGACGACAGCCACCGAAAAGCCACGCATCCTCTGGGCCAATGTGCTCATGTTCGTGTTCACGATGCTGGGCGCCCTGGTGGTCGTTCCCTGGTACGGGTTCACCTTCGGTTACAGCACCGCGGCCTGGGTCTGGTTCGTCGTGCTCCTGTACGCCAACGGGCTCGCGATCACGGGCGGTTATCACCGCCTTTGGTCGCACCGGACTTATGAAGCGCACTGGTCGCTGCGGCTCATCTATATGCTGCTCGGCGCGATGGCGCTGCAGAACAGCGTGCTGGTCTGGGCATCCGGCCACCGCGATCACCACCAGTTCGTCGACGACAACGACCGCGATCCCTACTCGGCGGGGCGCGGCCTGTGGTACTCGCACATCGGCTGGATGTTGCGCCGCTATCCCAGCGGCGAGCCGCACTTCGACAATGTCCGAGACCTGCAGAAGGATCCGCTGGTCGCCTTCCAGCACCGCTACTACTACGTGCTGGCGATCGGCCTGAACGTGCTGGTGCCGCTCGCGCTCGGATGGCTGCATGGCGACCTGTGGGGCGTGTTCCTGCTGGCGGGCGTGCTGCGCCTGGTCGTCAGCCATCACTTCACTTTCCTGATCAACTCCGTCGCGCATGCATTCGGCCGGCAGCCGTACTCGGACGAGAACAGCGCGCGCGACAACGGCTGGCTCGCGTTCCTGACCTATGGCGAGGGCTATCACAACTTCCATCACCAGTTCGCCCACGATTACCGCAACGGCATCCGCTGGTGGCACTGGGATCCGAGCAAGTGGATCATCTCGTCGCTGGCGTGGATCGGCGTGACGCGCAAGCTGAAGCGCACGCCCGACGTCGTGGTGCAGCGCGCGCGCCTCGCGATGCAGTTCCGCCGCGTGGAAGCGAGTCTCGAGCGCCGGAAGCTGACGCTGCCGCATGTCGATGCCGAGCACCTGCGGTCGCGCTTCACGCGGGAATACGAGCTCTTCGTCGCGACGCTCGGGGAATGGTCGCGGCTGACCGACGCCTGGTACACGCGCACGCGCGAGCAGATCGTGCACCGCTGGGAGGAAGTGAGCTTCCGGAGCGAGACCCGCGCGATCATGTATCAGCTCCGCATGCAGCATCGCCGGCTGCAACTGCTGGGGGCCCAGCTCGCCTGACCGGAAGCAAGGCCTGCCTCGTTCCTGGAGGCCCCGATGCCGATCCGAATTCGCCAGCCGCTGCTGACCGTCGCCTCGGCGCTCCTGTGCGCGGGTATTGCGGCCTGTGGCGGCGGCTCTGGCGGCAGGATCGCGAATGGCGGCGCCTGCTCGGTGACCAAGCAGAAGCAGTTCGTCCTGGACGCGGCGCGCGAGTGGTACCTGTTCCTCGACCTGCTGCCGCCGGCGGTCAACATCTCCGATTACGCGACGACCCAGGACCTGCTGGATGCGCTGACCGCGACTGCCCGCGCGCAGGGCAAGGACCGGTTTTTCAGCTTCCTGACGACTCCGGAGGCCGACAGTTCCTTTTTCCAGGAGGGGCAGTTCGTCGGATTCGGGTTCCGGACCAGCGTGCAGGCCAACCGCCTGTTCCTGCCGGACGTGTTCGAGGGGAGCCCGGCCGCGGCCGGCGGATTGACGCGCGGCGTGGAGATTACGGCCATTGACGCAGGGGCGGGCTTCGTGCCGATCGCGACCATCCTCGCGAGCGACCCGAATCTCGAGCAGGCCTTCGGGCCGGACGACCTTGGCGTCCAGCGCGGCCTGCGATTCCTCCGCCTGGACGGCCAGCAGGTCGAGGTCACGCTGACCAAGGCGCTGGTCACGATCCCGCCGGTACCGCCGGCGAACGGCACGGCCATCCTCGCACTGCCTGCGAATCCGTCGGTGCCGGTCGGTTACATCCGCCTGCGCACGTTCATTTCGACGGCGGAGACGCCGCTGCGCGATGCCTACGCGCAGTTCCGCGCCCAGGGCATCAACGACATCATCATGGATTTGCGCAGCAACGGCGGCGGGCTCATCAGCGTCGCCGAGTTCATCGGCGACCTGAACGGCAGGAATCGCGCCGCGGCCGACGTGTTCTCGCACATGCGCTTCAATGCGGCGAAGTCTTCGAGCGATTCCGTCCATCGCTTCCAGGCGCAGCCGCAGTCGATCGCCCCGGTCAGGATCGCCTTCATCACGAACGGGGGCACGGCTTCCGCGAGCGAGCTCGTCATCAATGCGCTGAAGCCCTGGGCCGAGATCTCCATCGTGGGCGAGGACACCTTTGGCAAGCCCGTTGGCCAGTCGGCATTCGACATGAAGGGCTGCGACCTGCGCCTGCGGCTGATCGCATTCAAGGTGACCAACGCCAATGACGAGGGCGATTACTTCGACGGCCTCGCCTCGACGCTCGCTTTCGCCTGCCGCGCGGCCGACGACCTGTCCAGGACCCCGGGAGACCCCGTCGAGGACTCGACCGCCCAGGCCCTGAACTGGCTCGGCACCGGCGCCTGCGGGCAGATCATGAGCACGGGGGTGCCGGGGCTCAGCCTGACGCTTGCGCCGACACGGACGCCGATACCCCGGGCACCGACACCCGCGCAGGCCTGGCTGCCAGGCTTGTTCTGACGGCGGAGAACTGTCGCCAGTTGGCGACAGTCCGGCCCTCCGCTGCCGGATGCCATCAGCGCACTCGCCCGATGGCTTCCAACTGGCTACTCTTGTCCTCCCCTCATCCCGGAGTAGCAGTCATGGCAATCTGGAAAGATATCGTTGCTAAGGACAGCATGCAGCCCGAAGTGGCCGCCGGTGCCGCGCCCGTCAATCGTCCCCGGCCTGAGCCGGTGCCGGCGGCGCAACCGCAGGCAGCTGCTGGCGGAGCGCGCAAGGAACTGAAGGAATCCGTCATTGCGACCGGCCTGACATTCGAAGGCAAGATCGAGGGTTCGGGCCATGTGCGGATTTCGGGACGCTTCAAGGGCGACGTGCACGTGGATGGCTCGCTGACCGTTGAGGCCGGCGCGCATCTCGCCGGATCGGTGCGCGCGGCGTCCGTCGTCGTCGCCGGCGAAATCGAAGGCAACATCGAGAGCGCCCAGAAGGTCGAGCTGCACCAGACCGGCGTCCTGAACGGCGACGTCAACGCGGGTTCGCTGTCGGTCGCGGGCGGTGCACGCATGCGCGGCCGCGCGGAGTTCGGCTGGAGCGAAACCGGCATGCCGAAGACCACGGCGCGGAACTGATCCGGGCGGACCTCATGAATCGACGCGCGGCAACCGCCGGCAAGACTCGTTCGTGTCCGCACTGCAAGGCCACGATCCTCGAGAGCGCCGCCGTCTGCCCCGCATGCAAGCATCACCTTCGTTTCGAGCGCCGCAGCAGCGCGGAGCCTGAACCGGCCGCCCAGGTGGCGCTGAAGGTATCGGGTCAATTCTCCCGGCCGGCGAAGGATGGGCCGGGGGAATATTCCGTCGTCGTCGTGATTCGCGATGCGGGCGGCACGGAACTCGCCCGCAAGGTGATCGGTGTCGGCGGACTGGCGCCCGGCGAGGAGCGCTCGGTGGACCTGACGGTCGAGATCTTCGATTCATGAGCCTGAAGGTCGTCGAGCTGCACCACCACGCCGTGCGGGTGCCGCCGACCCGGATGGCGGCCGCCGAAGCGCGGCGTTTCTATACGGAAGTGCTGGGACTCGGCGCCGACGACGGCCCTTCCGCACCCCCGGGCCAGCAAGGCCACCAGATCAATGCGGGGCCCGCGGCCCAGATCCACCTGATCGGCGTGAACGGCATGACCATCGACCCCGGAACGGGCATCGACCCGACCGCGCCGCACGTGGCGCTCGCGGTCGCGAGCATCGCCGAGGCCAGGGCGGAGCTCGAGCGGCTGGGCGTCCGTTATCGAACGATGCCCGGCGTATCGGGCCCGGATTCGCAGCAGCTCTTCCTGGCCGACCCCGCCGGCAACCTCATCGAGCTGCACCAGCTCGGGACCTGCCGCTGCACGGCGCGCTCGCGCAATGCGCTCGCCGGCCATGCGCGGGTCTCGGGCACCGTGCTGTTCGCCGACATGCGCGGATTCACGACCATCGCCGAGCAGCTGAGCCCCGATGAAGTCGTGCCGCTCCTGAATGAATATTTCTCGATGCTGTCGAAGATCACGGCCGAACACGGCGGCACGGTGTTCCATATCGCGGGCGACGGGCTGATGGCGGGATTCGGCGTGCCGCGCGCCCAGCCGGATGCGAGTGCGCGCGCCGTCGCGGCGGCGCGGCGCATGATCGCCGGCTTCGGCGGTCTCGCCTGCGACTGGAAGACGCGGCTCGGGCTCGACACCGGCATCGGCATCGGCATCAATGCGGGAGAGTTCATCATCGGGGACGTCGGCGCGCCGGAACGGCCGAGCTACACGCTGATCGGCGACACGGTCAACGTGGCGGCGCGGCTCGTGCAGCGCGCGCGGGCCGGCGAAGCCCTGTTCTCGCGCTCGGTTTGGCAATCGCTGAAGTCAGGCGATGCCGGCATCGTCGAACTGCCGCCGATGCTCTTGCGCGGGCGCACCCGGCCGGTCGAGATTTACTGCATGCCGTCCGTCACGCGCCTCGACCTGCGGCCGGCCATGGCCTGACCCATGTGGCCAGAAGGACGCGCGGTTCAGGCTATACTTCGGCCAATGAATACCGGCCGCCGGCCACGGCCAGCGGAACTGTCGACTGTCGCGGCCGTCTATCGGACGCAGACCCGTTAACGGACCACTGGACCCCATCTCATGGCACTTGTTCGACGCACCGCCGCCAGGGCGGTACCCACGATTTGCGCGCTCCTGGGCGCCCTGCTGGCCTCAGGCTGCAGCGGCAGCAGCCCACCGCATGCCGCGCCCGCAAACCCGATTGCCGAAGGCGCCGACGGTCGGGTCGAACTCAGCTGGAATGCGGTCACCGGGGCCAAGAGCTATGTCATCTTGTGGTCGGACGATCCCGCGCCTGGTAGTCCTTTATCCAATGAAATCAAAGATTTAACGGCGCTCACCTACACCCATGCCGGCCTCACGAACTTCCGCACCTACCGCTACCGGATCGTTGCCGAGACGGGTGGCGGCCGCGGGCCCGAAAGCAACCTGGTCCAGGCCGAACCTGGCCCGGTGCCCGGACCGGTCGAGTGGACGGCGATCGTAGCGGGCGATCCGGGCCACACGATTCACTTCGCCACGGCCGCCGATGCGACCTCGTATCGCGTGTACATCGGGGGAACCGAGGCAAACCTTGCCGGCCGCCGGCCGAACGCCCTGTTCGAGGAGGTCCCGGCCTCCCCTGACGTCCGCGCCACGATCTTGCTCAACACGCCGCTGCTCTATCGCGTGATCGCGATGAACGGCACGCGGATCGGCGTCGACGGCCCGGTGGCCATGACGCCCGCGCAGAGCATCACGACATTCAACCTGCCCCCTCTGGGCCTGGCCTTCGGCGATCCGAATGCCGACAACTGCCTCGACCTGGTCAGCGGCGGCGGCGGCATTGCCGGCACCCTCTGCCAGGGCATCTTCAATCCACGAGTGCTGCCGGAAGCGGGACTCGCGGACCTGGTTGCAACCGGCCGGGTCAACGGCGACTCGCGCTTCGCCGACTTCACGGGCGATCGCAAGGATGACGTCTTCAGCAACACCTTCTCGCCGGCGAACGACCCGGCCTCGATCGCGGTCCTGAGCGTCAACAACGGCATCGGCAACTACCAGACGAGCGCCGGCGTCGCGGCGCTCGGGATCGGCGGTTTCGGCGGCACGCTGCTCGCGGCTGACTTCGACAATGACGGCGACGTCGACGTGTTCGCGCCGAACGACCAGACGCGCGGCGATGGCGCGCACAACTGGCTCCTGATCAACGACGGCACGGGCGTCTTTACCGATGCCGCGGCCGCAGCCGGCGTCGCCACGAACCCGGCCGGCGCGGATTACGTGCCGCGCGGCGGCCAGGCCGTCGACTTCAACGAGGACGGCCGCGTGGACCTGCTGTTCGGGTCGCGGCTGATGATCAACAACGGCGACGGCACGTTCAGCGATGGAAGCGCAGCGGCAAACGTCCCCGTGCGCGCAGACCAGGGACTGAAGCTGATCGACGTGGACCTCGACGGGGACCTGGACCTGATCCATCACGACGGCTCCGTCACGCGCCTTTACCGCAATACCGGCGGCGTGTTCGACGGCGGGACGATCGTCAACGAGGACACGACCCAGGCGACGCTGGGCCTCGGATTGAATGCCTGCGACGTCAATGGAGACGGCTTCGAGGACGTGATGGTCGCCTACAACGTCGCGGCGACCGACAAGGGCGTGCCGAAGCTCCTGATCAACGTCAATGGCACGCTGATGGCTTCCGCCATCCCGCACGAAGTCGTCAAGGACAGCGGCGACCTGATCGCGCACAACGACCTGATCGCCTGCGGAGACGTGGACAACAACGGCGTGATCGACTTCGTGTCCCGCTGGGGCACGACCCACCGCCTGCTGAGGGCGGCAACGAACCTGTCGGCGCACATCAAGGTGCGCGTGCTCGGAGCGGGCGGCGAGCGCAACCAGCAGGGCCGCATCGTCCGGCTCGTGCCGCAGTCGTACCCGAACCGGATCATCACGCGCGTGATCGAGTCGGGTTCCGGCCTGCAGGCGCAGAATCAGTACGACCTGCTGGTCGGCGCGCCGTGGCCCGGCACCTACGACATCTCGGTGCGCTTCCGCAACGGCACCGTGACCGGGACCGTGGCGCCCGGCGGGGAAGTAACGATCTTCGAGGACGGCCGCGTCGTCACGGGCCTGCAGTAACGCCAACGCCCGGTTTTTCTACCCGAGCGCCGCTTCGAGATCCGCAATCAGGTCGCCGGCATCCTCGATGCCGACCGACAGGCGCACGAGCGAATCCGTGATGCCGAGTTTCGCCCGCGCCTCGGGCGGCACCGACGCATGCGTCATGATCGCCGGGTGATCGACGAGGCTCTCGACGCCGCCCAGGCTCTCCGCCAGCGTGAATAGCTCGAGGCGCTCGAGGAAGCGCCGCGCCTCCGGCAGACCGCCCTTCAGGAAGAACGTCACGATGCCGCTGTGGCCGTTCTTCATCTGGCTCTGCGCCAGCGCGTGCTGCGGATGCGACGGCAGGCCCGGGTAAAGCACCCGCTCGACGCGCTTGTGCCGCTCGAGCCAGCCCGCGATCGCCAGTGCCGACTCGCTCGCCTGGCGCATGCGCAGCGGCAGCGTCTTGAGCCCGCGCAGCGCGAGAAAGCTGTCGAAGGGTCCGCCGACCGCGCCGACGGCGTTCTGCAGGAAGCCGATGCGTTCGGCGAGCGCCGCGTCCGCGACCACGGCGACGCCGCCGACCATGTCCGAGTGGCCGTTCAGGTACTTGGTCGCCGAATGCACGACGATGTCGGCGCCGAGCTCCAGCGGCCGCTGGATCCACGGCGTCGCGAAGGTGTTGTCCACGACGGTCAGGATGCCGCGCTTGCGCGCCGCCCCGGCGATCGCCGCGATGTCCACGAGGCGCAGCATCGGATTGGTCGGCGACTCGATCCAGATCATCCGGGTTCCGGGCCTGATCGCCGCGACTGCGGCTTTCGGGTCGGTCATGTCCGCGAATGTGAAATCGATGGCGGCCGAGCGACGGCGGACGCGCTCGAACAGGCGGAAGGTGCCGCCGTAGAGATCGTCCATCGCGAGCACGTGGCTGCCGCTCTCAAGCAGGTCCATCAGGGTCGAGGTTGCCGCCATGCCCGATGCGAACGCATAGCCGTGCGTGCCGCCCTCGAGATCCGCGATGCAACGCTCCCAGGCCATGCGCGTCGGGTTCTGCGTGCGCGAGTACTCGTAGCCCTTGTGCACGCCGGGGCTCTGCTGGGCGTAGGTCGAGGTCGCGTAGATCGGCGGCATCACGGCGCCGGTCGTCGGATCCGGCGACTGGCCCGCATGAATGGCGCGGGTCGCAAAGCCCAGTTTCTTCTTGCCTTGGGTCATGGTCTTCCTCAGTGGGCCGGGGATGCGCGCATCTGCCGGCGCAGGTAATTCAGCATGTCGGCGCGCGTGATCAGGCCGTGGAACTGGTCGGCTTCCATGACCGCCGCATAGGGCTGCACGTCCAGCATCGCCGCCAGGTTCCTGACGGACATCGATGGCTCGACGACCAGGAAATTCGTGTGCATCGCCTTGCTGACCGGATCGTTGAACTTTTCAGGATCGCCGAATGCGTGCCGCATGATGTCGTCCTCATCGATGAAGCCGACGAGACGGTCGCCCTTCATGACCGGCAACTGGCTGAAGCCCGCATTGCGCAGCCGGTTGTGCGCCGTCGTCAGCACGTCGTCCGGCCCGACCGTGATCGTTGCGCGCTCGCCGTGCGGCCGGCCCACGAGATCGCGCAGGTTGCCATGCTGCTCGCGCCGTATGAAACCTTCGTCCTCCATCCAGAAGTCGTTGAAGAGCTTCGACAGGTACTTGTTGCCCGTGTCGCAGGCGAACGTGACCACGCGCCGGGGTTTCTTCTGCTCACGGCACCAGCGCAGCGCCGCCGCGACCAGCGTGCCGGTCGATGAACCGACCAGTAGGCCTTCCTTGCGGAGGATCTCGCGGGCCGTCGCGAAGGACTCGGCGTCCGGAATGCTGAACGCCCTGTGGCACATCGAGAAGTCGCAGATGGTCGGTATGAAGTCCTCGCCGATGCCTTCCACCAGCCAGGAGCCGGCCTTGCCGATGCTCCCTGCATTGACCAGGCTGGCCAGGACCGACCCTTCCGGGTCCGCCAGCACCATCTCGATGTCCGGGGCCTTCTCCCTGAAGCATTGCGTGAGCCCCGCGATCGTGCCGCTCGACCCGACACCCACGACCACTGCATCCACGCGGCCCTGCATCTGCTCGAGAATTTCCGGCCCGGTCGACATCTCATGGGCCTTCGGATTGTCCGGGTTGGAGAACTGGTTGATGTAATAGGCGCCCTGCTCGCGCGCGATCCGCGCGCCCACGTCCTGGTAATACTCCGGATGACCCTTTACGACATCGGAACGGGTCAGCACCACCTCCGCGCCCATCGCGCGCAGGTTGAAGATCTTTTCCTGGCTCATCTTGTCCGGCAGCACGAGGATCACGCGGTAGCCTTTCTGGGCGGCCACCAGCGCCAGTCCAAGACCCGTATTGCCTGCTGTCGCCTCGACGATCGTGCCGCCGGGCCCGATGTCGCCCCGCTTTTCCGCCTCTTCGATCATCGACAGCCCGATCCGGTCCTTGATGGAACCCGCGGGATTCATCAGCTCCAGCTTCAGGAAAAGGTCGCAGGGGCCGGTGTCGAGCCGCGCGATCTTCAGCATCGGCGTCCTGCCGACCATGTCGAGGACATTGCCGTAGACCATCATGGTTGTCGCTCCGCACGCAGGCTACTATTGCCCCGGATTGTACCGGGAGACGTGCCGTGCATTGGCGACCGTTCCTGCTGGCTTTGCCGGTCGCCGCGGGCTGTGCCATGGCTCCGGTCTCGCCGCCGCCCGCGCCGCCGCCGATCCCCGCCCGCGTCCAGGACGATGGCGGCGTTCAGCAGGCAGTCGAACAGGCACGCGCCGCGTTTCTGGCGGGCCAGCACTTCGATCGGCTGGACGTGACGGTGCTGGTGGCGGCGCCCGGCGGCCTGTGGCTCCGCGGCAGCGTCGGCGGAGACCGTCCCTGGTACCCGGCGAGTTGCGTGAAACTCGGCTTCGCGATTGCCGCCACCCACTGGTGTGCCGCGCAGTCGAAAGGGCCGGATTGCCTGGACGAGGCCGTGCGGCCGATGCTGGAAGTCTCGGACAATGTCGCGACCGGCGTGGTCGTGGATGCGATCACGGGCGTCACGAACGGCCCGGTGCAAGGCGCGGACTTCGAAGCCTGGCTGGCGCGGCGGATGTACACCGAGAACCTGCTGAAGAGCCACGGGCTCCTGGGCAGCCAGCGCCTCGTCAACAAGACTTACCCGACGAACTCCGGCGAATTGCCGCAGGACCTCGAAAAACTGGCGCTCGAGCGCCATGGCCGCAATTCGATGACGGCCGACGGCTCGGCGCTCCTGATGCTCGCCCTCGTCAGCGGAGAATTCGGCCCGGCCGCCACGGACTACCTGCGACTGCGATTGCGGCGCCCGCGGATCTCTCCGGAGAGCGCCATGGGCGGAGGATTTCCCGAGGGCACGGTGTTCGAGAGCAAGTACGGCTCCGCCTACGACACGCTGGCGGAGATCGCGCATGCGGAGCTGCCCGACGGCCGCAGGCTCATCGTCGCCGCCTATTCGAACGGGCGCGATCCCGACGGGCCCGATGAGCAGGATCCCTCGGCACTCGCGGGATTCGCGGCGCTCCTGCTCGAGCGCCTGCCGGCGCCGCGGGCGGGCCCTTGACCGAAGCCGGGCGGAGGCTGCGCGGCGTGCTCCTGATGCTGGCCGCGGTCGGCGTCTTTGCGATCATGGACGCGATCATGAAGCACCTGACCCTGCGCTACCCGGCGCTGCAGATCGCCTGCCTGCGCGGCGCGAGCTCGCTGCCATTCGTCGCACTGACCTACCTGGTGACGGGGCGGCTGCGGCTGCTGCGCCCGGTCCGGTTCGGCCTGCACATCGCGCGCGCAGCGCTCGCCATCGTGATGATGTGGGGATTCCTGTGGGCACTGTCGCGCGCCAGCATGGCGGACACCTACGCAGTCTTCATGAGCGCGCCGTTGCTGGTCGTCCTCGCCGCGTCGCTGATCCTGGGCGAGACCGTGGACCGGCACCTGTTGATCTCGATCGTCGCCGGCCTCGCGGGCATCATCGTGATGCTGAAGCCGTCGGTGGCGGGCTTCGTGAGCCTCGCCGGGCTCGCGACGCTCCTGTCCGCGCTCGCGTATTCGATCGTCGTGGTGCTCGTCCGCATCCTCTCCCGGACCGACACGACGGCGTCGATGGTCTTCTGGTACCTGTTGATGCTGTCCATCGGCGCCGCCGCCCTCGCCGCACCGCAATGGGTGCCGATCGCATCCGCCGACTGGCCGTGGATCGTCGCCATCGGCCTGACGGGATGGGCCGGCCAGCACCTGATCACCGACGCCTTCCGGCTCGCGCCCGCCTCGCTCGTGGCGCCCTACGAGTACACGGCGCTGGTCTGGGCCGTCGGCCTCGACTGGTTCGTCTGGCAGGTGCTGCCGGGGCCGCGGATGCTGCTCGGCGCAGCGATCGTCGTCGGCGCGGGCCTGTATCTCCTGAACCGCGAGCGGAAGCGGGTCGTGGCGGATCGCGCTATCCTGCGCGTCGATGGAAGCCCTTGAGAATCCCTTCGTCACGAAGCTGATCGCCGAGATCGCCGCGGCGCTGATCATATTCGTCGGCGGCCTGCTGATCGGAAAATACCGCGAACGGAAGCGCCAGCAGGGCAAGAGCCTCGACGAGTACGACTTCTATCCCTACGAGTCGTCCCCCGAGAACTTCGCGGAGTTCAGCCTGCGCGATTTCAGGCTGGGGATGCACTATTTCCTGCGCAACACCGACATGCGCGCCGCGCGGCAGCTGATCTTCATCGGCGAGCAGAACGGCGTCCGCCAGGCGCTGGACACCGAGGAGCGGCGCGCGTACGAGAAGCTTTTCCACAAGTACGGTGGAGCGACGGTCGTCGACGATTCGCGCGAGTTCCTCGACAACTATCGCAACATCGTGCGCCTGATCGGCCGCACCTTCCCGCACATGGGCATCGAGGTGCTGCTGCACGACCTCGCCAACCCGACGCGCTCCATCACCAGCATCGAGGGTGGCGAGGTGACCGGCCGCACGCTCGAGATGGGCACGACGACGCTCTTGATCGACCTCAAGAAGCGCCGGGCCCAGAACCAGGACAAGCTCAACTACGAGCTGAACATCGGCTCACGCCGGTTCAAGTGCACGACCATCCCGATCCTGCGCAAGGACTACGGCGTCGTGGGCGCCTTCTGCATCAACATCGACATCAACTACATCCGCGATGAGGTGCTGTCCACGGCCGGGCGCGTGCAGGAATTCCTGAACAACTACTGCCGCACCGACATGAAGCTCGACGAGAACATCCTGAGCCGCGACGAGTACCAGAAGGCCCTTCAGGGCAAGAGGCACTTCCGCGACGAAGCCCGCTAGCGCGACAGGTCCTTCAACACGCTGCGCCACTGCAGCAGCGCACCGTCGAATGTCGCGAGCGGCACGCGCTCGTTCAGTCCGTGCGCGAACTCGTCCTTCGGGTGCATGAATATCCCGGAAACGCCGTAGCTCGGGACCCCGATATTCCGGAAGTAGAGGCTGTCGGTCGCGCCGGCGGACATCGACGGGACGATCGGCAGGCCCGGCGCGCGCAGGTCGATAGCCTTTCGCACGGCCTTCATGACATCGTCCCGAAGCGGCGAAGCGTCGCTCGGCCTGGGATTGTTGGCGATCTTGAACTGCGCAGTCGGGTCGTCGACGACCTTGACCAGCGTCTCCTCGACGCTTTCGATGCTGACGCCCGGGAATACGCGGCAATTCACGTTGACCATGGCGCTCTGCGGCAGCGCATTCCGCGCATGGCCGCCCTGCAGCATCGTGGCGACACAGGTCGTGCCGAGCTGGCCGACGAATTCGGGCTGCGACGACAGGAACGCGATGGCCTTCGCGTCGCTCGGGTCCTCGGCAAAGCGCAGCATTGCCGCCCCGGCCTCGCCGGGCGTGATCGGGCCCGTGGCGCGGAAATAGGCCCTGGTCAGCTCGCTGACCTGCCGCGGGAAGCTGAACGCCGCGACATGGTCGATCGCGCGCGCGAGGCGATAGATCGCATTGTCCGCGCGCGGCCGGCTGCTGTGCCCGCCTGGGTTCGTGAAGCTGATCTCGAAATCGACGTAGGTCTTCTCGGCAGCCTGCAGGCCGTAGACGATGGGCTTGCCGTCGTCGCCGAGCGTGGCGCCGCCGGCGTCGCTGTTCAGGACGAGCTCCGCGTTCTTCAGCTGCTCCGCGAGGACCGCGGTCGTCGCCTGGGTGGTTTCCTCGTCGCCGGAGAGCGCGAGCACGATGTCACGCCGTGGTTTGTACCCTTCCGCCTTCAGCCACAGGAGCGTCGCGACCATCGACGAGACGCCGAACTTGTTGTCCGCCGATCCCCGGCCGAACACGAAGCCGTCCTCGACCACCGCCGTGAACGGATCGCGCACCCAGTCGGCCCTGTTGGCCGATACGACGTCCATGTGTCCGCTGAGGACGATCGGCTTTGCCCCCGGATCCTTCCCGCGGTAACGCGCGACCAGGAACGCCGTTTCGCCGAGTGGCGTGATCATGATGTCCTCGGGTGCGAAGCCGCCGGCGGTCAGCACACCGGCGAGATAGGCGGCGTAGGTCGGTACCTGGCCCTGGCCTGCAACTGTCGGAAATGAAATGGATTTGGCGTGGATCTCGCGAAAGCGGGCGGAGATGTCGGCGGGAACGGAAGGCGCAGTGGCGGCGGCGGCCGCCAGGGCAGAGCACAGGGCCATCGCGCCCAGGCCGGCCCGCGTCAGGATCGGATGCATCGGGTGTTTCCTTTTCGAAGGGTCCGGCGAGTGTGCCAAGCGACCATCGCTGCTGCAAGCGGGCCAGCGGAAGCTGGGTTAAAGTGTCGGCCATGCCGAAGTGCCCGACCGCATGATCGTCACCGTCCTGTTGACCGTGCTCGGCGTGATCGGCGCGGTATTCACCGGCGTGCTGATCCAGACCGCCTGGCGCCGCAGCGAGCTTCGCCCGACAATTGAGTCGATTGCCCTGGGCGCCATCACCAATTTCTTCGACACGCTCGGCATCGGCTCATTCGCGACGTCGACAGCCTGGATCAAGCTGCGCAGGCTCGTGCCGGACAGCTTCATCCCGGCGACGCTGAATGTCGGCCATGCCCTGCCGACCTTCGCCCAGGCCTTCATCTTCATCCAGCTCGTCAGCGTCGACCCAGTGCTGCTGGCGTCCTGCATCGCTGCGGCCGTCGCCGGATCAATTGTCGGCGCACCGATAGTCGTGCGGGTTCCCGTGCGCCTGGTGCAGTCCGTGGTCGGCGTTGCGCTGTTTATCGCCGCCGTGCTTTATGCGCTCAAGAATCTGGACATGATGCCGGCCGGCGGTGTCGCGCTTTCGCTGGCTGCCGGGCCGCTGGCCATCGCAGTGGCCGGGCATTTCGTGATGGGCGCGCTGATGACCTTCGGCATCGGGCTCTATGCGCCCTCGCTGATCCTGCTGTCGCTGCTCGGCCTGGACCCGAAAGCGGTATTCCCGATCATGATGGGCGCCTGCGCCTTCCTGATGCCGGTTTGCGGCATGAAATTCGTCCGCGCCGAGCGCATCGATCTCCGTGTCGTCATCGGCATCGCCATTGGCGGAATCCCGCTCGTGCTGATCGCCGCTTTCGTTGTCAAATCATTGTCGCTCGTGACCCTGCGCTGGGGCGTCGTGGTCGTCGTGTTGTACGCAGCCATATTGCTGCTGCGCTCGGCGATGCAGGGGGCCGTGACGCAGGAATCCGCAGTCAAGCTCGCGCAGTAGGAACGCGGGCCAGGGGGAGTTCCATGGACAGAAGGCGTTTCCTGATGTCATCGGTGGCAGCCGCAGTTGCGGCATCGCTGCCCATTTCGAGGATTCTCGCCGCAGGCCGCGGCGTGCCGGTCGCGGCCGATGTCGCCGCGGTGACCGGTGCGGGCGCCGCAACCACGCTCGAGCGCGCTGCATTGCAGGAACTGCGCGACAGCCTGCGCGGCGCGATGCTGCTCGCGGGCGACGACGGCTACGACCAGGCACGGCGTGTGCTCAATGAATCCATCAACAAGCACCCGGCGGTCATCGTGCAGCCCACGGGCGTCGCGGATATCAGGAATGCCGTGGACTTCGCGCGCGAGCGCAGCCTGCTATTGGCTGTCAAGTGCGGCGGCCACAGCCCATCGGGAAAATCCACCTGCGACGGCGGCATGCAGATCGACCTGTCGCATTTCCGCAGCGTGCGCGTGGATCCGCTCGCCAGCAGGGCCTACGCGGCGGGAGGCAGCCTCCTCGGCGAGCTCGATCATGAAGCCATGGCCCTCGGCCTCGTGACGACGGCCGGCACCGTGTCGCACACGGGCATCGGCGGCCTGACGCTGGGCGGCGGCTTCGGGCGTCTCGCGCGGCGCTTCGGCCTGGCGCTCGACAATGTGAAGGCCGTGGACATCGTCACCGCGGACGGCCAGCTGCTTCATGCCAGCGCGAAGGAGAACCGCGACCTCTACTGGGGCGTGCGCGGCGGCGGCGGCAATTTCGGCATCGTCACGGATTTCGAGTTCGGGCTGCACCCGATGCAGCGCCAGATCATCGGCGGCAACATCGTGTTCCCGGTCGAGCGTGCACGCGAGATCGTCAGGTTCTATGGCGATTACAGCGGGAGCGCCCCGGACGAACTGTATGCGGACTATTTCATGTCGCTGCCGCCGGCCGGCAAGCCCGGCGTCTGCGGCATCCACGTTTGCTACTCCGGGGACGCGGCACAGGCCGACAAGCTGCTCGCACCGCTGCGCAAGCTGGGCGGCTCGGTGGCGGACACCATCAAGCCTCAGGATTATGTCGCGATCCAGCGCAGCACCGACCGCAGCGATCCGCGGAATGAAGGCACCTACCTGAAGTCGGGGTTCATCAGCGACTTCAAGGACGAGATGGTCAACAAGCTGATCGACGGGTTCCAGCCCGATCCGGATCGCACGACCATCGTCTTCTTCCAGCATTCAGGCGGCGCGATCGGGCGCGTGGCCCCCGATGCGACGGCCTTTCCGCACCGGCATTCGAAGCACAACATGTTCGCGGTCGTCGCCTGGAATCTCGACAACGATTCCACACCGCATGTGCGTTACGTGAAGGACTACTGGAACAAGCTCGAGCCGTACACGGACGGCTACTACACCAACGAGGTAGCCGACGAGGCACAGAAGATCGTCGATGCGAACTACCAGGGCAACATCGGCCGGATGCGCACGATCAAGAAGAAATACGACCCGGGCAACCTGTTCCGGCTGAACGCAAACGTGCTGCCGGCCTCCTGACGGCAAACGGGGCTATTGTCCGGGGAACCGGCTTAGGGGATGATTGTCCAGTAACCGGAGGCACCGCCCCTGTCCAGGCATCGTCAACGGCTGATCGCCCGCCTGCTGGCGTTGGCATTGCTCTTCGCGCAGTTCGGCGCGGAGGCCCACGCCTATTCGCACCTCGGGAAAGACCCGGACGGTGCTGCGAATTCGACGCAGTACTGCGCCAAGTGCCTGTCATTCGCGCCGGTGACCATCGCCGCGGGCGGCATGCCGCACGTGGTGCTGATTCTCCAGCCCGAGACGGAACCTGCCCTGGCGACCGCCACGGCCTCGATCCAGACCCTTTCTCCCCGCCCCTCCTACCAGTCGCGCGCCCCGCCCCAGCTCCTCTAGGCCAATGACCCCACGGCGCGCGCATGCGCGGCCGTGCCCGTTGACTTGAGAGGAGGACCTTTCCATGAAGAGGATATTGCCCGTTGCGGCGCTTATGGCGCTTGCCGGCGCCGCGCCATGCGCATTCGCCGAGGCTGCGGATGACGTCGCGGCGCTGCGCGCCGAGCTGCAGAACCTGAAGAATGACTACACGACGCGCGTTGGCGCACTGGAAGCGCGAATCGAACAACTCGAATCCGCGCCGGTCGCTCCAGCGACTGACGCAGCTCCTGCGGTCGCACGCAGCACCGGCTCAGGCTCCGCGGCCTCGGCATTCAATCCTGCGGTCTCGGTAATTCTGGCCGGGAACTACTCGGACACATCCCAGGATCCAGGGACCTGGCGCATCGCCGGATTCATGCCAAGTGGCGGCGAAGTTGGCCCAGGCGAGCGCAGCTTCAATGTCGGCGAGTCGGAGCTCGCGCTCAGCGCCAGTGTTGATCCGTACTTCTCCGCAACGATGATCGCCGCGATCGCGGGCGAAAACGAGATCGGCATCGAAGAGGCGTATTTCCGGACCACGTCGTTGCCTTCCGGCTTTAACGTCAAGGGCGGCCGATTCTTCTCCGGCGTGGGTTACCTGAACGAGGTTCATGGACATGCTTGGGACTTCGCCGACCAGCCGCTGGTCTACCAGGCATTCATGGGCAGTCAGCTGACGCAAGACGGCGTGCAGGTCAAATGGCTCGCGCCAACCGATCTCTTCGTCGAGATCGGGGCCGAGGCCGGCAATGGCCAGGCGTTTCCGGGAACGCGCCTCAGCCGCAATGGCATGAACAGCACCGCGCTCTTTGCGCATGTCGGTGGGGATCTCGGGACATCTGCGAGCTGGCGCGCAGGCGCGTCCTGGCTCGACTTGCGTGCCGAGGACCGCAGCTTCGAGGACGCGGATCAGTCCGGCGCCCCCGTGCTCGACTCGTTCACCGGCAAGTCGCGCACCTGGGGGCTGGATGCGGTCCTCAAATGGGCGCCGACAGGCAATTCCGCGTACCAGCAGCTGAAAGTGCAGGCGGAATACATGAGCCGCCGCGAGACCGGTGAACTCACCTTCGATGCGGAGGGCCTGGGCCTGGCCGATGCCTATCGCAGCGACCAGTCCGGCTGGTATCTGCAAAGCGTGTTCCAGTTCCGGCCACGCTGGCGCGTCGGCCTGCGATACGACTCGCTGGACTCGGGCACGCCACGCATCGCGCTGGTCGACGATGGCGTTCTGCCGCCAGAAGCGTTTCCGACATTGCTTTCCGCCGATCCGGACCGGATCTCCGTGATGTTCGACTGGAGCCCAAGCGAATTCTCGCGCCTGCGCGCGCAATACGCCTGGGACGAAGCCCGTGCCGACGGCGAACGTGACCGGCAGTTCCGGCTGCAATATCTCTATGGCATCGGCGCACACGGCGCCCACAAATACTAGGAGTCGCAGTCATGCTCAAATTCATTCGCGGCGCCCTGGCGCTGCTCTTCATCCTGGCCTGCGCTCCTGCGCAGGCCACCGTCAAGATTCTGGCGACCACCGCCGACTGGGGCGCGCTCGCGACCGAGCTCGGCGGCGACGAGGTCAGCGTCTACGTCGCAACCACTGCCATGCAGGACGTGCATCGTGTCGATGCGAAACCGAGCCTCGTCGCCCGGGCGCGCACGGCCGACCTCGTCTTTGCAACCGGTGCGGAACTCGAAATCGGCTGGCTGCCGGTTCTCGTGCAGGAGTCGGGCAATCCCCGCATCCAGCCCGGATCGCCAGGCTACTTTGAGGCGGCGTCGTTATTAAACCTGCTGGAGGTTCCCTCGCGGCTGGATCGCTCGCTGGGCGACATCCATCCTCAGGGCAATCCTCACTTGCAGCTGGATCCCCGCAACATCGCCGTGATTGCGAAGGGGCTGACCGCGCGGCTGGTGCAGCTCGACGCCGCCAACGCCGACTACTACCGCCAGCGCAGCAGCGATTTCGACGCGCGCTGGACGCAGGCCATCGCGCGCTGGGAGGCCAAGGCGGCTCCTCTCAAGGGGATCCCGGTCGTGGTGATGCACCGCGACCAGGCGTATCTCTGCCACTGGCTAGGCCTCCAGGAAGTCGCCGCGATCGAGCCGAAGCCTGGCGTGCCGCCGAGTGCCGGCTATCTCGGTCAGCTCGTGACAAAGCTGTCTGCGTCGCCGCCCAGGCTGATCCTGCTGAATGCCTACAACGATCCGAAAGCAGCCAACTGGCTCTCCGAGCGGGTCCATGTGAAGGTCGCGACCCTGCCTTTTTCGGTCGGTGGCACAGCCGAAGCGAAAGACCTCTTCGGGCTATTCGACGACACGATCAATCGCCTGGAGGCGGCAATCCAATGAGTCTATTCTCCACTGACCTCAGCATCCTGTGGCCGGCACTGATCGCGGGACTGCTGGTTGCCATCTCCCACGTACCGCTCGGCCAGCAGGTCCTGTCGCGCGGCATCGTGTTCATCGACCTGGCCATCGCGCAGGTCGCAGGGCTCGGCGTGATCGCGGCGAGCCACTTTGGCCTGCCGATCGAGGGCTGGAGCGCACAGGCAGCGGCGGGCGTTGCGGCGCTCGCGGGCGCGTTGCTCCTGACCTGGACCGAGAAGAAACGCCCCGAGGCGCAGGAGGCGCTGATCGGGATCCTGTTCGTGCTGGCTTCGACAGCGCAAATCCTGCTGCTGGCGAACGACCCGCACGGCGGCGAGAACCTGAAGGACCTGCTGGCCGGCCAGATCCTCTGGGTATCCACCGAACAGCTGGTCCGCACCGCGATCCTGACCACAATTTTTGCGGTCGTCTGGTTCCTGTGGCGCGAGCGCGTGGGCCGTATCGGTTTCTATGTGCTCTTTGCAGTGGTCGTCACGGCATCGGTTCAGCTCGTCGGCGTCTACCTCGTGTTCACGACCTTGATCGTCCCAGCGGTCGCGACCTACCGCCACGCCGCGAGACGGCAGTTGCCGATCGGCTATGCGCTCGCGATCGGCAGTTACGTCGTCGGCCTCGCCGTTTCGGTCGTCACCGACTTGCCCTCGAGCGCGGTGATCGTCTGGGCGATGGCGGTGCTGGGTCTGCTAGTACACCTGGCCAGTGGCCGCCAGACCGGCGCCGTCTCGACCAGGAATCACGGCTGACGATGTGGGTAAACCGGCTCCGGATCGGAGCTCGGTCCGCCTTACATGTAATCCGGGTAGCGCGGGTCGTACATTTGCGACTTGATGTCCGCGAACACGTCCGTCGGACGCGGCTTGCCGGCGAGCCCGCTTGCATAGGCCGACTCGGCGACTGCGGTCGCGATGGCCGCCGAGACCTCGCGGATGCGCGACAACGCAGGATAAAGGCTCCCCTGCGCCAGGTCCGACTCGTCCACCAGTCCCGCGAGAGTGCGCGCCGCCGCCATGAACATGTCGTCGGTGACGCGCCGTGCCCTGCTCACGATCACGCCCAGGCCGACGCCCGGGAAGATGTACGAGTTGTTGCCCTGGCGCGGCACGAAAGTCCGGCCTTCGACCTTGACCGGATCGAAGGGGCTGCCGCTTGCGAACAGCGCGCGGCCGCCCGTCCAACGATACGCCTGCTCCGCGGTGCACTCCGCTTTCGAAGTCGGATTGGACAGTGCGAACACGATCGGCCGGGCGTTGTTGCGCGCCATTTCCTCCAGCACCTCGCGCGTGAACGTCTGCCCGGCTGCGGCGACGCCGATAATGGCGGTCGGCTTGATCGTCCTGACGGCCGTGGGGAAATCGCCGATGGGAGCGTGATCCTGCGCATACGGCTGCTTGTGCCCGGCCAGGTCGTTGCGGCCCTTTGCCACGAGGCCGTGCGAATCCACCAGCCAGCAGCGGGCGCGGGCCGCTGCCGGGGCGAGACCCTGCGCAACCATCGCCGCCGCCGCAAGATCCGCGATGCCGGTCGCGGCTTCCCCGGCGCCGAGGAACAGCAACTTCTGGTCGGCGAGCTCTCCGCCGGTAACGCGCAGCGCGGAGAACAGGCCCGCGAGTGCGACCGCCGCCGTGCCCTGGATGTCGTCGTTGAAGCTGCAGATCCGGTCGCGGTACTTCGCCAGCAGCCGGAATGCATTGTGGTTGGCGAAGTCCTCGAACTGGATCAGCACGCCGGGAAACGCTTCCTGCGCGGCGGCGATCAGTTCGTCAATCAGTTCATCGTAGGCGGCGCCGGTGATGCGGCGTTGGCGCAGGCCGATGTAAAACGGGTCGGCGAGCAGCGTCTCGTTGTTGGTGCCGACGTCGATGGTGATGGGAAGGCAGACGCTCGGGTGAATCCCGGCGCACGCCGTGTAGAGCGACAGCTTGCCGACCGGTATGCCCATGCCCTGGGCACCCTGGTCGCCGAGGCCGAGAATGCGCTCGCCGTCCGTGACGACGATGATTTCGGCCTTGCGCGGCCAGTTGCGCAGGACTTCGGCGACTCGGCCGCGGTCGTTGGCGCTGATGAACATGCCGCGCGGGCGCTGGAAGATCTGGCCGAAGCGCTGGCAGGCGAGCCCCACCGTGGGCGTGTAGATGAGCGGCTGCATCTCGTCCACGTGATCGCAGATCACCCGGAAGAAAAGTGCCTCGTTGCGGTCGTGCAATGCATTCAGCGCGACGTACTTGTCGAGGGGATCGGCCATGCGCCGCAGCTGCTGCAGCGAGCGCGCCATCTGCTCATCCTGCGTATGCACGTGCGGCGGCAACAGGCCGCGCAGGCCGAGCGCGTCGCGCTCCGCATCGGTGAAGGCAGTGCCCTTGTTGAGCAGCGGATCGTGCAGCAGGGAAATGCCGCGGGGCAACTCGGGCGCCGTACGTTGCGAACCGTGGTCCATGGTGCGGTTCCTTGTGACACGGGAACCAGCCCGTCAATTCGGGACGCCCGGTCAAGTGCAGCTTACGCCCGCGGGCGGGGCCTGCTTTGATCCAGGTCAACGCCGGCTTGGCGGCAGCTTCAGCCCTTCTGGGCCGCGCCCGACTGGTACTGCGCGGTGATGCGGTAGTCGGCACGCAGGCTGCAGGGCTGCCGCGGCATGCCGCTGCGCGTGCGGGAACCGGAACACTGGATGGTTCCGTCGGCTTCCGGGGAGGCCTTCTTCAGGAGCGGCGAGGCAATGCCATTGAGGTCGAAGCTGCCGTCGCAGTCCCCGAACGGACAGGCAAACTCGAAGTACGCCGGCGCCGGCGGATACAGGGCGTGCCGCTGGGCAGCCGGTACCGAGCTCGTCGTTGCCGTGAAGAAGAGGTCCACGCGGATCTCTTCGACCTGGGGGAATGCCTTTCCAAGTGTGCCGGCCGCAGCGCGCCTGCGAAGCAGCTGCTCGCGGCTTTGTTCGAGAAGCGACCGGGTCGTACGGGATACAAAGCGCATGGACGCTCCTTCCTGCGAAATCAGGTCAAGTCAGCGCGTGCTCCTCGCAAGGCGTCGCTTGAGGAGGGCATTCTGCGCCAACAAATCCAAGACCTCGGCCCTGGCGCGAAGCCAGCGAATGCCGAGGTAGAACACAATCGCCGACAGGCCGATGAGGATCGCCGTATTCACCGGCTTTCTCCATGGCCTGTCGCCGACAGGGCGTTCGAATCAGTAGCGATTCTGTCCGCCGCGGTTGCCGCCACCGCCGCCGCCATTGCGCTCACGCGCCTGGGCTTCGTTCACTTTCAGATCACGGCCTTCGAAGTTCTTGCCGTTCAGCGCCTGCATTGCCTTGGCGGCATCGGCATTCGACATCTCGATAAAGCCAAAGCCACGGGGGCGACCGGTTTCACGGTCGTTGATGAGGGCGAGCGAGTCGATGTTGCCATGCGGCGCGAAAAGCGCGCGCACAGACTCTTCGGTCGCGGAGAAAGGCAGATTTCCAACAAATAACTTGGTCACTATGAATTACTCACATTAGTCAAAAGGATTACGGCAGGCGGTTGTCCACCTGCTGGTGAGGCGATTCTTCAGTAGGGCAGAACCTGGATGGAAGGCGCGCCGAAGCGGCGCATCGAGCCAAGTGAGACAAGCCGAGGGATCACCAGACCGCGGCAGTGTACCAGAATTTCGCGCGGATTTCCCTACTCTCGTTCAGCCGCGGGTGGAAAGCCGCTCGAGCGCACGCACCTGTATCAGCGTCGAGTCGGAGTCCTCGAGCGCCTTGTTGGCCTCGCGCACATAAGTGACGACCTCGGCGGCAGGCATCGGCTTGCTGATCAGGTAGCCCTGCGCGTAGTCGCATCCGAGCTTGCGCAGCATCAGGAGCGTCTCGGCGACCTCGACGCCCTCCGCGACGACCTTGAGGCCCAGGTTGTGGCCGAGTTCGATCGTCGAGCTGACAATGCTCGCGTCGTCCGGATTCTCGTGCGCCCGCGACACGAAGGAACGGTCGATCTTCAGCTCGTCCACCGGCAGCTTGCGAAGCTGCGACAGCGATGAGTAACCCGTGCCGAAGTCGTCGATGGCAAAGCGCACGCCGGCGACCCTGAGCAGTTCCATGTTGCGCGCCGCGGTGATCGGGTTGCGCATCATCGCGCTCTCCGTGATCTCGAGCACCAGGCTCGTCGCCGCGACGCGATATTGGGCGAGCAGCCTCAGGATCGCGTCGCCGAGCCCCGCATCGACGATGTCTCCCGCCGAGAGATTGACGGCGACGTCCAGCGGCAGGTTGTTGCGGTGCCATTCCGACATCTGGCGGATTGCGGAGCGCAGCACCCAGTCCGTGAGTTGCCGCGAGCCGCCGGTCTGTTCGGCGAGCGGCACGAATTCCCCCGGCGGAACGGGCCCCAGCCTCGGGTGCGTCCACCGCACCAGCGCCTCGACGCTGTTGACGCGTCGCGTCGCGATGGCAACCTTCGGCTGGAACGCCAGCTCCAGGCCGTTGCTTTCGATCGCCCGGCGCAGGTCCGTCATGATCTCGAGCCGGCGCCGGTGTTCGTCGTCGCTGCCGGTGCGGAAGCGGCCGATCCGCTCATGCGACTCCTCGGCATCGTGCAGCGCGATCTCGGCGCGCCGGATCATCTCGTCCGCCGCCCCGCCCTGCTCCGGGCTCGTGCACAGGCCCGCCCTGACCTGGAGTTCCACGTCGACCTGCCCGAGTGTCAGCGGCTCCTGCATCATGTCGATGATCGCGGCCGCGAGCCGCGACGCCTCTTCCGAGGAATGCCTGCGCGTCAGCAGCATCACGTAGCGGCTCGCGCCGAGCCTCGCCACATGCTCGCCGGGCTGGCAGGCAATCGTCAGGCGCCTCGCCGTCGCGAGCAGGACCTCGTCGCCGATCCGGTGGCCCAGGGAAGCGTTGAGTTCCCGCAGGTTGCTCAGGTGGATCACCATCACCGTGACGCGCGACTTGCCGCCGGCTTCCGCAAGCAGCGTGGCAAGCTGGCTTTCGGCCAGGGCGCGGTTCGGCAGGCCGGTCAGTTCGTCGTGATACGCCTGGTGGCTGATACGTGCCTCGCGCTCGGCGACCCGCTCCTGCATCGCGTTCAGGGTGCCCGCCAGCCGGCGGAATTCCTCGCTGCCGGTGACGGCGATCGGTTCCTTGTACTGGCCGCCCTCGATGCGCCGCGCGGCGCCGACCAGCTTCTCGATCGGCCGCGTCGCGCTGCGCCCGAGCAGCACCGCGACGGTCATTGCGAGCAGCAGAGCCGTACCGCTGACGACCAGCATGGCGTTGCGCACGGCCAGGAACGGGGCCAGCACTTCCTGCAACGGCTTCTGCAGCAGCAGGCGGACCGCGCGGTTGTCGGGCTCGAGATCCACGACGTGGACGAGGAACTCGTCCTCGCCGGTCTTGATGTTGCCGGGAACCGTCGCGCCGCTGCGGTTCATTTCCGGCAGCAGCGGCATCAGGTCCCGCAGGCGGGGATCCAGCGTCGAGGCGACGTTGCGCGCAACGGCGCCATCCAGCGCAATGAAGCTGACGTCGACGCCCACCAGGTCGCCTATTTTTCGCGCCAGCGTATCGTTGACGGCGAAGCCCATCACCAGCCAGGCAATCGTGTCCGGCGCCTTCACCGGCGCCGCGAAGAACTGGTACAGGCTCCCGGACAGCAGCGCGAAGTGCGGCGTCTCGGGGCTCATCAGCGCGCGATCGACGAGGTCGTCCAGCGACGCGACGAAGCCGGAATCCACGTGTTCCGTGGCCGCGATCAGCTTGCCCTGGGTATCGACGAGCAACAGCAGGTTCGCGTCGATGCGGCGCGACTGGTTCGATGCCGCCGACAGGATGGTCGGCGCATCGTGCGAAGACACCGCCTCGCGGAATCCGAAATCCGCCGCCAGCACGGCCACGCCGCTCGCGAGCTGGCTCGCGCGGAATTTCACGAGCTGGAGCGCGTAGGAGGTGCCCGCGGTCAGCTGTTCCGCAGCCCGCGCTTCGACGTTTCGCCGGGTGCTCTCGAGCACTGCGACCAGCGTCACGGTTTGGGTCACCGCGATCAGGCCGATGATCAGCACGAGAATCCGGTTACGAAAGCTGTTCATGAGAGCGGTTCTAATGACCTGACTTAATCCTAGGTGCGGCGCCAGGCGGCGGCGAGGAACAAGGGGCAAATTTGAGACCTTGCGCAAATGTTCGCGCCGGAGTGAGCGGGCGGAGCCGGTTTTCCGGCTTCGCCGTGATGCTTGCGCTCGCCGCCTGGGCGACGGCTGCGGGCGCCGCCGCCCTCGTCGTCAAGGTCGCGAGGCCCGATGGCAGCCCGGTTGCCGGCGCCGTGGTATTGCTGCACGGCCCGCCCGGCTCGAAGCCGCCGGCTCCCGCGGCCTTCGTCGTCGACCAGGTCAACCAGACATTCACGCCCGACCTGATCGTCATCCCGGTCGGCTCGACCGTGACCTTTCCGAATTCAGACAAGGTCAGCCACCAGGTCTATTCGTTCTCGCCGACGAAGCGATTCCAGCTGCCGCTGTACCGCGGCACACCGTACCCGCCGGTCACGTTTGCCAATTCAGGCATCGTGACCCTCGGCTGCAACATTCATGACGACATGATCGCCTATGTCGTCGTCACCGATGCCGGCTGGTTCGGCCGCACGGCGCAGGATGGCAGCTGGACCGCAAGCAATCTGCCGGCGGGTGACTTTCGGGTTGAAGTCTGGCATCCGCGCATGCGCGAAGCGACGGACGCGATCGTCCGGCCTCTGAGGCTGGACGCCGCGCTGTCGGCCAGGGTTGACGTGCAGCTGACGCGCTCGCTGCGGCCCGAGCCGCTGGGCGTCAAGCCCCGTTCCTGGAGCGACTACTGATGCGCGCCGTCTTCGCAACGACATTGGCCCTGCTCGCGCTGCCTGCGAGCGCGGATGGCCACCTCGACCTGTCGGTCGACCTGCGCCTGATCGGCGCGGACAGCCGGACCTCCTGGCTCGATGACGGACTCGGGAAGCTGCGCTTCGACGAGAATCACGATGGCCTGCAGGTCGGCCGTCTGCGCGCCGCCTGGAATCAGGCGTTCGGCGAAACGCTGAATCTGCGCATCGACGCTTCGCTGTGGCGATTCAGCGATCACCATGCCTTCGACCTGACCGAGGCCTATCTCGAATATCGCCCGTATCCGAACGCGGGCTGGCGGTCGCGCGTCAAGCTCGGCGCCTTCTACTCCCCGATTTCATTCGAGCACCGGGCTGGCGGCTGGACCAATCCCTACCTGATCAGCTCTTCAGCCATCAACACCTGGGTCGGCGATGAACTGCGCACGATCGGCGCGGAATACAGCCTCGAATGGCTCGGTACCCGCCTGGGCCACGATTTCGACCTGGGGCTCGTCGCCGCGGTCTACGGCTGGAACGATCCCGCCGGTGTGCTGATGGCATCGCGCGGCTGGACCTTGCACGATCGCCAGACCACCCTGTTCGACAAGGTCGGCCAGCCCGGTATCTGGCCGGTCCCGGGCCGCGTGCTCTTCAAGGAGATCGACCAGCGTCCGGGTTACTACTATGGCGCGCAGTTGCGTTACCTGGATCGCGTCGAACTGCGCTACCTGCATTACGACAATCGCGCGGATCCCGAGCGATTCGACCCGGGCATCAATGACTTCGCTTGGCTGACTTACTTCGACAGCGTTGGCCTGCGGGTCGAGACGGTCAACGGCTGGACCCTGATCGCGCAGTGGCTCGGCGGCGAGACCGCGATCGAGCCCGAATCGGGCTACGAAGAATGGAAGTACAGCGCGAAATTCGCGCTGGTCAGCAAGGCGATCGGGCGGCATCGCATCTCCCTGCGCGCGGACTGGTTCGATACCGACCATTACCAGACCAGCTTTCCGCCGGGCGACACGGAAACCGGGAGCGCATGGACCGCAGGTTATTCCTACGCGCGCGATGATCACTGGGGCTTCGCCATCGAGGCGCTGCAGGTCAAAAGCGATGTCACCTCGCGCGCCCGGATCGGTGAAGCGCCCAATGCCACCGAGCGGCAATTGCAGCTCCAGCTACGTTACGCGCGCTGAATACGATCCGGTCTCCTGCTCGAAAACATAAGCTCTTTCAATGACTTAATTGGGCCATCGCCAAGCCCGTCACCAAAATGACGAAGCTAGTTGCGAATGATTCTCAATTGCTATTATGCTAGCGACCATGGTTTCGGCCAGTGGATTCAATCGTGAAAAGCGCTGTTCTGTGCGGGCTGCTCGGGGTCTTCATCGGGGCCGGATTACCGGCGGCGCCGGCCCATGCTGATACGCCAGAATTCACGATCGTGATCGAGTCGCATCGCTTCGTCCCGGCGGAACTGAAGGTGCCGGCCGGGCAGAAAATCCGCCTGCTGGTGGAGAACCGCGACCCGACGCCCGAGGAATTCGAGAGCTATGACTTCAATCGCGAAAAGGTCGTCCCGGGCAAGGGCCGGATCGCCCTCTTCGTCGGGCCGCTGAAGCCGGGCCGCTACGAATTCTTCGGCGAGTTCAATGCCGACACAGCCCGCGGACACCTCATCGCCGAGTAACCGATGATCGCCTCATTCATCATCGTGCTGCGTGAAGTCTTCGAGGTGGCGCTGATCATCAGCATCGCGCTCGCCGCTTCGAAGGGGCTCGCCGGAAGCCGGCGCGCCATCCTGCTGGGTTGCCTGGCGGGATTCGCGGGGGCGCTCGTGCTTGCAAGCGCAACCGGCTGGCTCGGCGAGACGCTCGAAGGCATGGGTCCCGACGTCTTCAATGCAGGCGTGCTGCTGGCCGCGGTCCTGATGCTGTCCTGGCATCACATCTGGATGCAGCAGCACGGCGCCGAGATCGCGCGTGAACTCAAGTCCGTCGGCGGCGAAGTTGTTGCCGGATCGCGCCCGCTGGGTGCGCTCGCGGCCGTCGTCGCGCTCGCCGCATTGCGCGAGGGCGCCGAGGTCGTGCTGTTCCTGTACGGCGTCGCCGCCGGTGGCGCGACGGCCGGTCCGATGTTCATCGGCGGCTTGCTCGGCCTCGCGGGTGGCGCCGCAGCCGGCACGCTGCTGTACCTCGGGCTGATGCGCATACCGCCGCGCTACCTGTTCGCGGTAACCGGCTGGATGCTCCTGTTCCTGGCCGCCGGAATGGCCGCGCAGGCGGCCGCGTTCCTGGTCCAGTCCGGCTGGCTGCCTGCGATCGTCGAACCCGTATGGGACACGTCTTCGCTGCTGCCTCAGCACAGTGTGCCGGGCCAGATGCTGCATGCGCTCGCTGGCTATGACGAGCGGCCGAGCGGAGTCCAGCTGCTGTTTTTCGGCGTGACGTTTGCGTCGGTATTGCTGCTGTCGTGGATCGTCAATGGCCGGAAACCCGCCGGTTCACGTGTCCCTGCCATTGCAGCGTTGATCGTGCTCGGCGCCGTGGCGGCCGTTGCAGCGCCGCGGGCCGAAGCCGCGGACAAGGTGTATTCGCCCATCGTCGAGGAAGGCGAGCGAGCGATCGAGTTTCGCGGCCACCAGGAATCCGACGGCGATCCGGCCGTTGACGGCGGCCAGCAATACAAGGTCGACCTGGAGTATTCGCCGCGGTGGTTCTGGAACAGCGAACTCGTCGGCGAATGGGAGAAGCCGCCCGGCGAGAGCCTGAAGAACACGGAAATCGCCTGGGAGAACATCTTCCAGCTGTTCGAACAGGGCCGGCATGCGATCGACGCGGGCCTGCTCATCGAATACGCGCATTCGATGGAACCGGGCGGCAAGGACGATATCGAGCTTGGAGCGCTGTTCCAGAAGGACTTCGGACCGAACCAGATGCGCTTCAACCTGATGGCCGAACGCGAACTCCGGTCGGGAGCGGAAACGGAACTCGATTACGCGCTGCAGTACCGCTGGCGCCGCAGCCCGCTCTTCGAGCCCGGCATCGAGTTGTACGGGACATTCGGCGAGCTGGGCGACTTCGGCGCATTCCGCGATCACCGCCATGAGGTCGGCCCGGCCGCATTCGGCCGCGTTCCGTTCGGCGGCGGCGTGCTCAAGTACGAGTTTGCCTGGCTGTTCGCGCTGACCGAAGACGCCGCGGCCCAGACCGCGCGCTTCCTGCTCGAATACGAATTCTGACGCTGCCGCCCGCAGGCGGCGCCCGTCAGGACCCGTCTGCCGCGGGCTGCGGCAGGATCACCCTCGGCAGCCCCGCCTTCGCCACCTGCTGCTCGAGCAGCGCGAGGTCTCCGCCCTGCAGCGTCGCCAGTTCGCCCTGGCGCCGGCGCAGCTCCGCCGTCAATTCATCGAAGCGGTCGCGCAGACCCTGCGCCGGCGGGTAGTCGGAACTGTTGTTCCCCGAGTAGACAGTCGCAAGCTGCGAGTAGAGCTTCGCTCCTCCTTCGCGACCGGCGAGGATGTCGTAACCCACCTGCGCGGCCGGGTTGTGCAGCGTGCCCTCGATCGAATCGCAGGCCGCGAGCACGCGATCGGCCGTGCCGCGCAGCTCATCGAGGCCGGGCGCATCGCCGATGCGCTTGCGCAGGTCGCCGACCTGCTGGCGGATCGCAGTCACATCCGCGACGTTGTCGGTGACTTCATCGAGCGCCGCGAGCACCTGCAGCGACCAGGCGACGTTCTGTGCGACGTCCGCGGGCGGAACAGGCGAATGCGGATCCGGCTCGACGACGAGCGTTGACTTCGCGTCGGCGCCCGCTCCGTGCAGCGTCAGCGTGTACTGGCCGGGGGGCGCGAGCGGGCCCGACTCGGCGTCGCCGCCCTCGTACTTCGAGGCGATGCGTTTCCCGCCTTCCATGCTGAGATCCCACACGGCCCGGTTGAAGCCCTGGTCCTTGGTCAGGTCGGGCTTCGGATCGCGTGATGAGGGCTCGTCTGGATCGTCCTTGCCATACTTCGGCGGCTTGACGACGCTCTCGAGCTTGCGCACGAGCCGGCCGGATGCGTCGGTGATCCGCAATTCGATGTCGCCCTTGGGCTCCTCGGCGAGCCAGTAGCTGATGATCGCGCCGTAGGGGGCGTTCGCGATCTTGCCGGGCGCCGGGTAATCCCAGCGCTGGTCGGAACGGAAGCGGATGGCGTTCCCGGCCGACAGGATCGCGGTCGCGGCCGGCCGCGTCTTCTGCGCGCGCAGCGCGGCCACGTCCTCGAGCACCCAGATGCTGCGGCCGCGCGTGCCGACGACGAGATCGCCATGCTTGACCTCGATGTCGGTGACCGTCACGGCCGGCAGGTTCAGGCGCAGTTCGCGCCAGTGCTGTCCGGCATCGCTCGAATACCACAGGCCGCGATCGGTTCCGAGGTAGAGGTAATCCGGATCGGCCGGATCCTCGCGCAGGACCCACAGCGGCTGGTCGGCCGGAAGGCCCTCGGCGAGCGACTGCCAGGTCTTGCCGAAATCGCGGGTGCGATAGAGGTAGGGCTTGAAGTCGTCGAGCCGGTAGTTGTGAGCGACGACATAGGCCGTGCCTGGCTCGCGGCGCGATGTCTCGATCGACTCGATCGTCGCATTGACGGGCAGGCCGCGCGGCGTGACGTCCGCCCAGTTCGCGCCGTCGTCCTGCGTTACGTGCACGAGTCCGTCGTCGCTGCCTGCCCAGATCACGCCGGCCTGGGCGTACGATTCGGCGATCGAGAAGATCGTGTCGTAGGTTTCGACGCCGGTGATGTCGCCCGTGATCGGGCCGCCCGACCATTTCTGCTTCGACCGGTCATTGCGCGTGAGGTCGCCGCTGATCGCCTGCCAGGTGGCGCCGCGATCGCGCGTCCGGAACAGCACGTTGCCGCCGTGGTAGATCACCTGCGGATCGTGCGGCGAGGCCGCGATCGGCGATGTCCACTGGAAGCGGTACTTCATGTCCTCCGCGGGATGGCCCGACGGGTCCGCGGGATAGGCGGACACGAGCCGGAATTGCCCCGTGCCTTCCTGGTAGTACGTGATGATGCCGGCATACTCGCTCGCGAAGATGCCGCCCGGCTGGCTGCGGTCGTAGACGAAATCGCCGGCCTCGCCGCCGCCGGCGGTGACCCAGTCGGCGAGCGCGCTGGCTTCGCCCTTCCTGCCGGCGCCCATGCCCGGGCTCGCAAGCGAGCGCGACGGGCCGCTCGCGGTGCCCCAGTCCTGCATCGTGCCGCCGACGTGGTAAGGCACGCGGTCGTCCACGTCGATGTTGTAGAACTGCGCAGTCGGCAGCGGCGCATCGAACCAGCTCTTCCCGCCGTCGAAGGAGATGTCCAGGCCGCCGTCGTTGCCGACGATCATCCGTTGCGGCTGCTTCGGGTCGATCCACAGGTCATGGTTGTCTCCGTGGTGCGTACCCTTGACCTGCGTGACCGTCTTGCCGCCGTCGATCGACTTCAACAGCGGTACCTGCGGAAACCAGATGACATCGGCGTTCACCGGATCGACGGTGAGTACCGTGTAGTACCAATGGCGCTGGCGCAGTGAACGGTGATCGCTGATGCGCTCCCACTTGGCGCCGCCGTCGTCGGAGCGGAACAGGCCGCCCTCTTCCGCCTCGATCAGCGCGTAAACGCGGTTGGAATTGCTCGGCGCGACCGCGACGCCGACCTTGCCCCATTCTCCGGGCGGCAGGCCGGTCTCCGTAAGCTGCGTCCAGGTATCGCCGCCGTCAGCGGAACGCCACAGCCCGCTGCCCGGCCCGCCGCTCGTGAACTTCCAGGGCGCGCGGCGCATCTGCCACATGCCCGCGAACAGGATGTTCGGGTTGTTGGGATCGAATGCGACGTCCGAAGCGCCCGTATCCGCGTCCTTGAAAAGAACGCGTTGCCAGGTCTTGCCGCCGTCCTGCGTCCGATAGACGCCGCGCGTCTCCGAGGGGCCGAAAGGCGAGCCCAGTACCGCCGCGAAGGCGATGTCGGGGTTCGTGGGGTGCACGATCATCTGGCCGATCTGGCCGTGCGTCTTCCAGACCTGCTGCCAGGTCTCGCCGGCATCCAGCGACTTCCAGATGCCGAGCCCGATCGCGACGTTGCCGCGCGTGTTGGCCTCGCCGGAGCCGACATAAATGATGTTGGGGTTGGAGGGGGCAAGCGCGAACGAGCCGATCGACTGCGTATCCTCCTCATCGAACAGCGGCCGCCACTCGCGGCCTCCGTCCTCGGATTTCCACAGGCCGCCCTGCGCGGCGCTCGCGTAGAACACCAGCGGGTTGCCGGGCACGCCGGCAACGGCCGTCATTCGGCCGGCGACCGCGGGGCCGATCAGCCGGTACTCGAGTGCGCCATATTCCTTTGGCTTCTTCTCGCCGATGGCCGTGGCCTGGGCCGCTGGCGACGCCACGGCTGCCAGGACGAGCAGGAGCGCGGCCAGCCGCGCAGGCGATGAATGGTGCATGGTCGGGTCTCCCCTGCTCGCGCAGTTTCGTTTGTTGATTCTAGCCTGCCAGCGCGTGCCGGGAAATCAGCCCGGTCAATCGTCCCGCGCAAGCCGCGCCTCGGCGAGATCGATTTCACGCTCAAGACGGGTCAGCACATCGTCGCCGATTTCGCCTTTCTGCCATAGCTTTATCAGCGCGTCGCGCTGCGCGGCCGCTGCACCGAGCCAGAGGCGAGTCTCGCTGTCGGGCGCCAGCACGCCGCCTGATTTCTGGAGCGACCGGCTGTTGAAGAACCGCTTGACGGCAACTGCTTCATGCGCGGGCAGGCCGTGCTCGGCAACCAGCTGGTCCACGGACTGGATCGCCGCGTGCCGCATCGCCTCGCGCGCGATCTCCGATTCTGTCTCAGCGGACATGTCTTTCTCGAGGCGCAACACCCGGATCAAGGGGGGCAATGTCAATCCCTGGCCAACCAGCGTCACGAACACGATGCCGAAGACGAGCAGGACCACGAGGTCGCGCTGCGGAAACGGCTCGCCGGTTGGCAGCGCGACGGGCAGCGCCAGTGCGGCAGCCAGCGAGACGACGCCCCGCATGCCGCACCAGCTGACGAGCGTCGATACGCGGGCGGACGCGGGATCCCGTCGCTGCAGCGATGGCACCAGCAATCGTACTCCGTAGGTTGCCGTGAATATCCAGAGAAACCGCACGCCGATCGCGACGATCGAGAGCGCCGCGATCACGCCCGCGACCCTCGGCAAGGAAAGCGCCTGGTCGTCCAGGAGCGCCTCGGCGATCTCCGGCAAGCGGATGCCGATCAGCACGAACACGAGGCAATTGACGACGAACACGACGGCGCGCCAGAAGGTGCGGATGTTGAGTCTTGCGAGCGCCGAGCTACGCGTATGCCCCCACCGCGACCGGTAGAGCCCCACGGCGACCACGCCGAGGACGCCGGACAACTGCAGCGATTCGCAGATCCAGTAGGTCGCGAATGGGGTCGTCAGGGACATCGCAAGCTCGAGCATCGGGTCGTGCAGCCGCTCCTGCAGCCGCGAAGTGACCCATCCCATTGCGACGCCGAGGGCGATCCCGCCAAGCGCGATCAGGCCGAATTGACCGATCAACGCCCAGCCGGAAAATACGCCGGTCAGGGCGGCGGCGACGGCGAACCGGTAGAGCACGAGACCCGTCGCGTCGTTGACGAGGCTCTCGCCTTCCAGCAGGGTCACGATCCGGCGCGGCAGCCGGAATCGCCTCAGCACCGCCGTCGCCGCCACAGCATCCGGCGGCGAGACGATGGCGCCAAGCGCGAATGCGACGGCCCAGGGCGCCTGCGGCACGAGCCACTTGAACGCGATGCCGACGGCCAGCGATGTCGTCGCCACCAGGCCGATGGCGAGCAGGAGGATCGGCCGCAGACTGTTGCGGAAGTCGCGCCACGAGGTCTCGATCGCGGCGGGGTACAACACGGCGGGCAATACGATTGCGAGCACCAGTTGCGGCTCGACTTCCAGCCCCGGCCAGTCGTAGGCAAATCCGAGCCCGATGCCTGCCAGGACCAGCATGATCGGATAGGGCACGTTGACGCGGTTCGCGAGCCAGCCGGCCGCGATGGCGCACACCATCACCAGGATCAGGGAAATCAACGTGCTTGGCCCAATGGCAATTCCTGGCGGACTCGGCGACCTTGCTTTGCCAGCCAAGTATGGCGCAGGCTTCGCCGAAATAAAGCTGAGTTGCCGGAGGCAATCCATGAGAACCCGACTGCTCCTGCTCGCGCTGCTCTCCGTCCTTCCCGCCGCACATGCGGCGGATATCGAGGCCGGCAAGGCCAGGGCCTCGACGGTGTGCGCCGCCTGCCATGGCGGCAACGGCGTGAGCGTCGCCGCGTTCATCCCGAACCTCGCCGGCCAGAAAGTCGGATATCTCACCGCCCAGCTGCAGGCATTCAAGGCCGGCGAACGGAAGAGCGACCTGATGAATGCCATAGCGACCCAGCTCGAGGACCAGGACATCGAAAACGTCGCGACGTTCTTTGCGAGCCTCCCCGGTGTTGCGGACAGCGCAACGAAATCCGAACTCCTGCCGAATATCGCGCAGTCGAGGATCAGCATTCCCGCCGACTACAAGACTCGCTTCACAAAGTACCTGACGATGAATTTCCCGGACGACAAGCAGGTGCGCTTCTTCTACGCGAGCCCGGCGGCCGTCAAGGCGGCAGCCTCAGGCGCCCCGCTGCCGGAAGGATCGATGATCGTCGTGGAGGTCTTCAACGCGAAGCTCGACGAGAAGGAAAACCCGGTCAAGGACAGCGACGGTTTCTTCGCGCCGGACAAGATCGCCGGATACGCCACGATGGAGAAAGAGGCCGGCTGGGGTGCGGAGATTCCAGAGATGCTTCGCAACGACGATTGGAATTACGCCCCATTCACCGCGGACAAGGTCCAGCGCAGCGGCTTCAACCAGGCCGTGTGCCTCGCCTGTCACAAGCCTCTGCCAAAGGACAACCATCTCTTCACGATGAAGCAGCTAGGTCAGTTCGCGCGCGCGAATTGACACCCTTTGGGCCTGAATTGCCTCGGTGCCGGCTGCCTGAACCGGCTCATGCCGGCGGTGACGCGGATTTGGCATGGCTGCGGCAACAGCCGGCGGGCTACACTCCGTCTGGCTTGGGGGTCCTGGGTTTCGCCCGGGGATAGCGAAGGTACAACCGGAAGGTGTCAGGCCGTGAAAACTCTACTCGTCGTGACGATTGGCGCCGCAACCACGTTGGGAGCGGGCGCGGCGCTCGCCCAGGACACGAACACCCTCGAGGAGGTGGTCGTCACCGCCGCCAAGCGCGAGCAGACGCTGAATGACATTCCATCGGCGGTCAGTGTCACCTCGGCCGAGACGATGGAAAAAGCGCACATCACCGATATCCTGGACCTGCACTCGACCGTGCCGTCGCTGCGCACATCGCAGTTGCAGACGTCGACTCAGACGAATTTCATCATCCGCGGCTTTGGCAATGGCGCCAACAACCCGGGCATCGAATCGTCGGTGGGCGTCTTCATCGACGGCGTGTACCGTTCGCGGTCCGCGTCCCAGATCGGCGACCTGTTTGACATCGAGCGAATTGAGGTCCTGCGGGGCCCGCAGAGCACACTGTTCGGGCAGAACGCGTCCGTCGGGGTCATCAGCGTGATCACCAGGGAACCGTCGTTCACGCCGACCGGATCGATCGAAGCCGGCTTTGGCGAATACAACGCAAAGATGGCGCGCGCCGGATACTCCGGCCCCATCGGCGACCGCGTCGCATTCAGCCTCTCCGGCAACTACAACGAGCGCGATGGCTACTTCAAGAACCTGACCAACGGGCACGACATCAACGACCGCAACCGTTGGGACCTGCGCGGGCAGCTGCTCTTCAATGCAACCGACGACCTGACCTTCCGCCTGATCGCGGACACGAGCAGCATCGATGAGTTGTGCTGCGGCGTCTCGAATCTGCTGAATGGGCCGACGGGAGCGATCATCACCGCGGTCGGCGGCCAGATATACACCGGCAGCCCGTTCGACCGGCGCGGTTACATCAACAAGGACCCATTCAACCGGGTGGACAATGACGGCGTGTCGTTGCAGGCCGACTGGAAGCTAGGCGACTGGACGCTGACTTCGATCACGGCCGATCGCAACCAGAAGGCGAAGTTCGACTACGACGCCGATTTCACGAGCGCCGACATCCTTGCGAACAACCTGAACGACTCGAGTATCGATACCTTCACCCAGGAACTGCGCCTGGTGTTCGACAATGGCGGGCCCGTGACGGGCCTCCTTGGCGGGTACTACTTCGACGAGAGTGTCGACTACTCGGACACGCTGACCTGGGGCACCTCGATCCGGCCCTATGCAACCGGTCTCATCTTCGCGCAGACCGGCAGCCTCACGGTGCTGAGCGACCTCGAAACGGCACTCGGCCTCCCGGCAGGAACATTGCTCCAGAGCGGGCAAGGCCAGGTCATCACCACTCAGCAGGACAGCAAGGTCTCCACGATCTTCGGCCAGATCGACTGGAAAGTCCTCGACCGCCTGACGCTGACGGCGGGTGTCGCCTATGCGACGGTCAAGAAAGACGTGTCGATCGACCAGACGGATACGGACGTGTTCTCGTCGCTCGACTTCGTGCAGATCGGTTTCGGCGGCGCCTTTGCAGCGCTGACCGGATTGCCGCCGACGCCGGCCAACATCGCCTCGCACCTGGCACAGGCGGACGCCGCCGACCAGATCAGCGTGACGCCATGTTCGCCGACCAACCCGCCACCCGCCTGCAACTCGGCTCTCGGCCTGTATCCCTTCCAGTTCCTTGCGCCGGTCGTGCCGTTCTCGAACGATCATTCGAACGACAGCAAGACGACCTACACGGCGCGTTTGTCGTATCAGTTCAACGACAGCATCATGGTGTACGGCGGTGTCTCGACCGGTTTCAAGGCGACATCGTGGAACCTGTCGCGCGACACGCGGCCGCTTCCGCCTGCGGCCGGGTTTGACCTGACGCCATTTGGCAGGCCGAACCCCTACTACGCCCGCTACGGCACTCGTTTGGCGGGGCCGGAAGAATCCACCGTTTACGAGGTCGGATTCAAGGGCAAGTGGCCGCAGGTGGCGCTGAACATCGCGGTATTCGACGAGGACATCAAGGACTTCCAGTCGAACACCTTCCTCGGCACGGGATTCGGGCTCCTCAATGCCGGCAAGCAGTCGGTCCAGGGCGCCGAGTTCGACTTGCTGTTCGCCCCGACAGAGCATTGGGAATTCAGCGTCGCGGGCACCTTCCTGGATCCAAAGTACGACTCCTTCGTGATCGGGCCGGCAGTACAGAACCTGCCCGGCGACTCCCCGACGACGGACCTGACGGGCACGAAGCCTGCAGGCGTTTCCTCGTTCACCGGCGTCATCGCCGGAACCTACCGGTGGTCCGCGGGGAGCTACGATGCATTCGTGCGCGCGGATTACGATCACGAAAGCAACGTCAAGGTGATCGAGAACGTGCCTGCGGACGTCGCCTCGCGCGAGCTGAGCACCGTGAATGCGTCAGTCGGCTTGTCAAGGGGCGGGTGGGACTTCCAGCTGTGGGGACACAACCTGACGGATGACGATTACCTGGTCAGCGCGTTCCCGTCAGTTGCGCAGTTCGGCAGCTATTCCGGCTATCCGAGCCAGCCGCGGACTTACGGCGTGACGGTGCGCAAGCGTTTCTGAGCGGGTTCGACGACAGTCTGATCGTTCTGGACGGCGGTCTCGCGACCGAACTGGAGCGTCGGGGCCAGGATGTCTCCGGCACGCTGTGGTCCGCGGAAGTTCTGCGGACGGCCCCCGACGTCATCGAACAGCTGCACTACGACTACTTCGCCGCGGGAGCGCGCTGCGCTATCTCGGCGAGCTACCAGGTGAGCTACGAGGGGTTCGCGGCGCGCGGACTCGGCGCCGACGAAACGACCGCGCTGCTTCGTCGTTCCGTTGAGCTGGCACAGGCTGCCCGCGCGCGATATCGCCGCGATCATCCCGCAGACCGCCGCCAGCTGTATGTAGCCGCCTCGGTCGGCCCCTATGGCGCCATCTCGCACGATGGCTCGGAATATCGCGGCGACTACGGACTCACCAGGGACCAGCTCGTCGCGTTTCACGCGCGGCGGTTTGGCGTCCTCGCGACAACGGGCGCCGATTTCCTCGCCTGCGAGACGATTCCCTTGCTGGACGAGGCGCTCGCGCTGGCCGAACTGCTGGCGGGGTACCCGGCCGCAAGCGCGTGGGTCAGTTTCACGTCACCCGACGGCCTCCACACGTCGCATGGCGAGCCGCTGACCGAATGCGCGCGCCTGCTGGATCGGGTTCCCAACGCCATTGCGATCGGAGTGAACTGCGTGAGGCCCGAGATCGTGGGCGATGCCATTCGCGCGCTCAGGGCCGCCACGGGCAAGGCCATCGTCGTGTACCCGAATTCCGGCGAGCGGTGGGACGGGAAGACGCACACCTGGCACGGTTCCTGGGATCACGACAGCCTGGCGGCGCTCGCTCCGCAGTGGGTCAGCGCCGGCGCGCGCCTGATCGGCGGCTGCTGCCGGATCGGACCCCGGGAAATTGCCGCGCTGGATGAGGCGCTGAACTAGAACCTGACGTGCGGACGTCTCCGCACTCGGCGGCGCCCGGTCACTTCCGGAACGGCACCACGGCGTCGCGCACGCGTATGCGGGCGGACTGGGACGTATCGCCGTGCAGCAGGTCGTTCAGCAGTTGCGCGCTGCGCCTGGCAAAGTTCGGCACATAGGTCGCCACCATGGGCTGCGCAATGAGCATGCCCTGCACGCACACAGGGCCGCATCCCGACAGCCAGACCAGTTGCTCCTGCCGTTCGATGCCCTCGACCGTGACGCCGAGGCCGAGGTTGTGGCAGACGCCGATGATCGACCGCGCCAGCGACTCCGCCCGCTGGCTGACCGGCGCATCGACGATCAGGCTCCGGTCGATCTTGACGCGCCGCAGGGGCAGGTGCGAAAGCGAAGTCAGGGACGAGTAGCCGGTGCCGAAGTCGTCCAGCGCAAGGCCGACGCCGCCCTCGCGCAACTGGCTCAGGGCGCGAACCGTGGAGGACGACGTCTGGAAAGCCGTCTCGGTGAGCTCTAGCTCTATTGCTTCGCCAGGCAGGCGGAATCGCTTGAGAACCTCGGTCAGGCGCTCCACGAAACGATTGTCGAGCAGCTGGTGCACGGACACGTTGATTGCAACGCAGGCGTTGGCCAGTCCACGGGCGCGCCAGTCCGCGACCGCGGCCGCAGCGTTCTCGAGAACCCATTCCCCGATACCGATGATAAGTCCCGATTGCTCGGCGACCGCAATGAACTCGCTGGCAGGAATCACCCGGCCGTCGGGGCGTTGCCAGCGCAGCAGCGCTTCCACGACCTCGGTCGCGCCGTCGGCCAGGGAGACCTGCGGCTGGTAGACGAGCGCAAGCTCGCCCGCGGCGACCGCGCGATGCAGCGACTGCTCGACCGCGAAGCGCGCTTCCGAGTCCTCGAGCAGCGCCTGGGAGAAGACCGCGATCCGGTTGCGGCCGAGCGCCTTGGCGCGGAACAGCGCCGCATCTGCCGCCCGCACGAGATCGGCGGCATCGCCGGCATGTGCCGGGAAATGCGCCATGCCGACGCTCACGCTGACGAGGATGTCGCGGCCGCGGAGATTCAGGGGCGTGCGGAAGCCGTTGACGATGCGCTCGGCCAGGGCCTCGGTTGCGACCGCGGGATCCGGGTCTTCCAGGGAAACCATGAACTCGTCGCCGCCCAGCCGGGCGAGGAAGCGGCGCTCACCCACCAGCAAGCGCAGCCGCTCGCTGACGCCGCGCAGCAGCGCATCGCCGACGTCGTGGCCAAACGTGTCGTTGATGACCTTGAAATTGTCGATGTCGAGCGCGATCAGGCCTACCCCGCCGCCCTTGGCCTTGGCCGCGACGGCGGCAAGACGCAGGCGATAGAACGCGAATCGGCGATTCGGCAGTCCGCTCAACGGGTCGTGGTTCGCAAGATAGGCGAGCTTCTGGGTACGCGTGCGTACCCGTTCCTCGAGTTCCTGCTGGTGGCGAGACACTTCGATGTCGGCTTTGGCGAGCTGCTCGGCCATCTGGTTGAAAGCCTGGCCGAGTTCGTCGAGTTCGCGTGAACCGCCGGGCGGCACCCGCACGTCATGCCCGCCGGCCGTCAGGGCGCGCGTGGCGTGGGTCAGGCGCCGCACGGGGCGTATGACGGCGAGCATCGTCAGGAACGACACGATCAGCGTTACCGCAAGGATGAGATAGGTCAGCCGCCGGATGGCAAACTCGGCCGAGCGCGTGGCCTCGACGGCGCTCTCGGCCGACTCCGTGACGGCGCGGCTCGCCGGCGCTGCCAGGGCATTTTCAAGCCGCTTCGGCAGCTGCAGCCCCGATTCGGCGAAACTCGCGCGCAATGCCTCGATCGAAGCGTCGTATCGCAGCACTTGCTGCCAGTGCCGCCCGACGCGGCCAAGATCCTCGTCGACCAGCTCGACCCAGGTGCGGCCTGGCGAACGCTGCAGCTCTTCGCGATACTTGGACAACGTGGCGCGGAAGCTGCGCGTCGCTTTGCGCAGGGCCTCGTCCGATTCCGTGGAACCCGTGATCAGGTAGTCGTTGAATGCGGCACGCAGGCGACCGAGCTCGAGTTCGAGTTCGGCGTATGCGCGGCGCGCGAACGCGGGATCGGGCAGCTGCACATTCATGCCGAAGGCAGTCGAGATGCGCCGCGTGAGTTGATCGAGCGCGTCGCGGATGCCGTTCAGCGCGAGCCGGCGCTGCGCGCCGACCTCCATCAATGAGCGGCCGAGGCCCGTGTGTTCCTTGGCTTCCGCGCGAAGGCTGGCGATCTCGCCAGCCGCGGCCGGTTGCATGGCCGCGTAGTCGTCGAGACTCGCGAATAGCTCATCCTCGGCCCCGGTGACGCTCGTCCGGCCCGCTTCCGTAGGCTTGCGCACCTCGGCGAGCACGGCGCGGTCGAACGAGACGACGTGGTAAGTCAAGGCTTCGGCCAGCCGCGACAGCGGGACCTGTTCGCTCTGGGTTGCACGCAGCGTCTCGATGGCGTCGCGCATGTCGCGCAACGCCGCGTCGTGGCCAAGCCAGAGCACGATCGCGATCAGCCCGAATCCCAGCCCGAGCCGGGTGGCCAGGCCGAGGCGGAATCGCCCGCTGAAACGTGCTGGCGCCGGCGTCGTCATTCGCCCACGTTATGCCCGCGCAGGCGACCGGCGAAACGCCGTGAGTCACAAATCCGGGTCCCGTAACACCGGAATTACGACGTGAGGACAGCGTTGAAGCGGGGAAGGCCGCACGACTCCCGCCGGATTATGAAACAGGCGGGTTTACGGCGAGAATAGAGGTCCGGGCGGGAACAGGAATCGTAGCGGAAATCGGAGCGATCAGCCCTCTTGTGAACCGCTCTGCCGGTTCAAATCGTTGTTCGCGGCCCCGCTCGTCCCGGTCAAATTGCGCCCCGCAAAAGTCCGGCGAAAAGTCGCGCGGCCCATGTCATCGAACAAGTCTGCAAGAGTCGTCGCACGGACATTGATTTTCTCGCCGCCATCTCGTGGCTGCTGTTCGTCAACTGCGATGCGCTGATCTTCCATGTGCACTCCTGCTTCTCGGGTCGCTTCGAGGACATGATAAGCGATCGCAAATCGCCGATGAGCAGGATTTCCTGCCGCAACTTGTGCGGCATTTGAACAATGCGCCCTAACTGTTTACTTGCACTGTCTTTTTCTTGCCGACGCGCGCAAATGCCGTCACCCGCTTGTCGAAACTCCGGCTGCGAAACAAATCTGTCACACGACCTGCGTAGCCTGAGCTGTTTAAGCACAAGATCTGGCGGATGGCAATTGACCGGCTCCTCGAACAGACCCTGGCTGCGTTGCGCAATCATCGCGACCGGGCACTGCAGTTCGAGTCGTCGCATGCACCCGAGGTGGAGGCCGTCGAACGGCATTTCCGCAATAGCGCTCGCAATCTGCTTCACTACCTCAGCCTCCGCCAGAGCGACCTCCGCCGCCTGCAGCGGGACCTGCATTCGCTCGGGCTCTCGTCGCTCGGCAATCTGGAGTCCCACACTCTCGCGAGCCTGAATGCCGTGATCGCCAATCTCGAGGCGCTCACGGGCGAGACGGCGACCGGACAGCCTCGTCCGCCGGTCGACTTCCTGACTGGGCCACTGCTGCTGCGCGACCACGCGAAGCGCCTGCTCGGGCCGGCTCGGCGGAATCGCCTGGTGCGCATCATGGTGACGATGCCAAGCGAGGCTGCAACCAACGAGCGACTCGTCGAGGACCTGGTACGTGCCGGCATGGACGTGATGCGCATCAATTGCGCTCACGACGGTCCCGCCGCGTGGAGAAACATGGCGGCCAATCTCCGCCGCGCGAGGCGCCTGGTCGGCCACCACTGCCTGATCCAGGCGGACCTCGCCGGTCCGAAGCTCCGGACAGGCAGCATCGCTCCACTCGGTAACTTCATCAGGATCAGACCGCGCCGGGATCCGATGGGGCGAATCGAAGTGCCGGCGCGCGTCTGGTTGACTCCGGCAGAATCCCCGGAGCAAGCCCCGGCTGGCGCGACGATGCTGCCACTCCATGTCCCTGGCCAATTGACATTGCAGCCCGAAGACGTCCTGCACCTGACCGATCTTCGCGGTCGCGAGCGTGAGCTCCGGATCGTTGCATGCGAAGGGCGATCTGCCGTCGCCGAGACGGACAGGACGATCTACGTCGCCACCGGCGACAGGCTCGGACTGATGCGGACGGACTCGCTCGTCGGCGAATGCATTGTCGGTGACCTGCCCGGAGTCGTGGTGCCGATACCGCTTCTGGTGGGCGACACGCTGCTGCTGACGCGCGATCCGGCACCCGGAACCCCGGCAAGCCGGGACGTCTCCGGGACCGTGTCACGACCCGCCCGGATTCATTGCACGCTGCCCGCCGCGTTCGAGCGGGTTCGAAGCGGGGACCGGATCTGGCTCGACGACGGCAAGATCGGTGGTTCGGTATGGAGCAGTGACGGCGAACACATTGAAGTCGAGGTCACCCATGCGCCTGCGACCGGCGGCAAGCTGCGCGCTGAAAAGGGAATCAACTTTCCGGACACCGATCTCGGGCTCGCTGCCCTGACGGATAAGGATCTCGGCGACCTGCGCGAGGTGGTCGATTTCGCCGACATCGTTGCGCTTTCATTCCTGCGCACGCCGCAAGACGTTGTCTTGCTCGAGGACCACCTGCAAGCCCTGGGTGCCGGCCATCTCGGCATCGTCCTCAAGATAGAGAACGCCGCCGCCTTCCGCAGCCTCCCGCACATCCTGCTCACGAGTCTGCGATCGCCGCCAGTCGGCGTGATGCTTGCACGCGGCGATCTTGCCGTGGAAGTCGGCTTCGAGCGGCTGTCAGAGGTCCAGGAGGAAATCCTGTGGCTGTGCGAGGCCGCGCATGTGCCGGTGATCTGGGCCACGCAGGTGCTGGAGGGTCTGGCCAAGGGCGGCGCGCCGAGTCGGGCTGAAATCAGTGACGTGGTGATGAGCAGCCGCGCGGAATGCGTGATGCTCAACAAGGGCCCGCACGTAGTGAGTACCGTTGAATTTCTCGCCGATATCCTCGAGCGGATGGAAGAGCATTACGACAAACGGATGGCGCTTCGTCGCCGGCTTTCCGTCTCCGATATCTAGATTTCGCGCCGCGCTTCGACGGCACCAAAATCCAGCCGAAAGTAGCACGGAGGCCCGCGGGTCGCCTGGCATGCCAGGTTGGGGCCCGGGAAATGCCGCAAGTCGGCTCCGGCCGGCCACACCCGTATTCACACGGATATTGAGTTCCGCCCAGGAAGGGCATTCTCCAGTCTGGCTCATGCGGACGGGAGGATCATGTTTCAGGTCCGAATTCATGGGCGCGGTGGCCAGGGGTGGAATTGAACCAGCGACAGCCAGATTTTCAGGAAGCACGAGCGATTAGCTGGTTTCTGTTTCGAAACTTGAGTACCCCGATCGGCCAATGCCTTGGCTCGAGAACCCGATTTGCCAAGTCTCGCGGCCGTGCTGGCAGCGGTACAAGTTGGCGAATTTCCACACCCTCAACGGCACAGCGATTCATCGCGCTCTAGACAGGACGATTCGCGGTCGCCCCCTCACGCGCGGATTCGACCATTGCGCCGAGAGAGCGGCGCGCCAGGATCCAAAGCGCCAGTTGCATGATGATCAGGTTCAAGCTGCTTGCAACGGCTGCTCCAACGATGCCGAAGCGCGGAATCAGTACAAGGTTCAGCAGGACATTCGCGACCGCCGAGGCGACATGGACGATTGCCGCCGAATTCTGACGGCCCGTCATCATCAGGAAACTGGTGACCGGTCCCAGGACGGCAACCAGCACGTGCCCAACAGCCAGAATCACGAGGGAGAGATATCCAGAAGCAAAATCCCGCCCAAAGAATCCGAGGATCCGGCCACCGAAGACGACCACGACTAGGCCCGCGAGCAGCGAAGCGACGAAGATCCAGCGTGTCGTCGCTGCGAGAAAATGCTTGAGCTCGGCCCGGTTTCGCCCGGCGTGCAGCGCTGATAGCTGCGGCTGCGCGACCACGCTCCCGACTGTGAGCGCGAAAGAAACCAGCGTCGCCGTACGCACGGCACCCGTGTAGATTCCCAGCTCGGCGGGTCCCAGCAACGTGCCAACGAGCAGCAGATCGGTGTTCATTCGAATCATCTGCGTGCCGCCGATCAGGAGTAGCGCCGCCGATACCCTCATCCACAGCGCTGTCTCCCGTTCTCCGGGGCCCTTCCCTATCACCCTGCGAAGACGGCCGTCGACCACAATGTGCTGCAGGACGGTCGCAAGAACGTAAGCAATCAAGCAGGCGACGACATACGCTTCGGCCGTCGGCCTGTCTCCCAATTCATAAAGCGCTGTGCCGAGAACGATGAGCAGCAAGGGGCGTCCGATTTGTTCTGCCAGTGTCGAAAGCGTCATCCAGCCGAAGGCACGTGCGTACGCAGCCTCGAGCTGCAAAAAGGCGAGCACGGGCACTGCCACCAGGGCGAATCGCAATGAATCCAGATAGGGGGAGTCGGGTGCCAGGATCGAGACGAGCACGATGCTGCCCGCCGCGACGACAGTGCCTACCAAAAGTGTCGTCAAGCGGCCGAAGCTCACAAGGCCGCGGATAAGCGCGCCTGAGTGCTCAACTTGATAGCTTGCGAGAAATCGTACGCTGGTGGAGCCGAAGCCGAGACCGGCCACGGTGGCAATTACAGCAACCCATGCCCACGCGTAACTGTACAGACCGAAATTCTCTGCGCCCATCCATGCAGCCAGGAGCACCTGCGTGACAAAAAGGAGCAGGCCACCGGCCAAGCGAAGAATGGAAACGGCGCCCGCAGCCAGGATGAACGATCCCTGCGCCCGGCTCTCAGCGAACCATTCATTCCAGCGTCGTCGCAATTCGAATCCCACTGTCCAATTATGCTACAAGCTATTGTCTGGTTCGGCTCCCGAAGCCGCACTTAAGCGTGTATAAACGCCCGTGGTGAGCAAGGTCGACACTTGAGTCAGCAGCTGCGAATCGCAATGATCGCGGCCTGTCCCTTTCCGGCCGCTCGCGGAACTCCCATCCGTATCTATCGCATTGCCGAAGCGCTCAGTAAGCGAGGGCACGACGTGAACGTATTCACGTACCACATCGGGTCCTCCGGCAATTACGCCTTCCGAATCCATCGCATCGTGGCAGTCCGGACCTATACGCGCGAAGCGCCCGGACCGAGTTACCAAAAGCTTCTGTTGCTCGATCCGCTGCTCGCCATCAAGCTTGCGCGTTCGCTGCGCGCCTCCCGATACGACTTGATCCACGCACACCATGCCGAGGGCATGCTCACCGCGTTGCCTTCGCACTGGCTGTTTCGTGTGCCACTCGTCTTCGATGTGCATACGCTCCTTGAGAACGAACTCCCCCACTATGCGCTCGGACTGCCGCGCCGCATGCTTGCACGCGTTGGCCGCACCATGGACCGGGCTTTGCCGGTTCGTTCGGATCATGTGATCGCTGTATCCGATACGATCCGCGCAGCGCTCGCAAAAAGCTGTGCGGCTCGAGGACCTGAGATTTCCGTGATTCCGAATGGCGTTGAGGAAGAGTTCTTCGCCACGGGCATAGACTGTGCTGCCGACCGCAGCGCAGTTGCACCCAGTCTCGTGTTTGCGGGTAACCTGGCCGCATACCAGGGAATCGAGTCTCTGCTGCGCGCGTTCGCCCTGGCTCGCCGGACGCGACCCGATCTGCGTCTGCGGATTCTCACTGACGACTCCTTCGATGCCTACGAACCGTTGGCGAGAGAGCTCGGCATACGCGATGGCATCGGACTCGAGAGAGTTGGCCTCAAGGAGCTGCCGCGTGAGCTCGCCGCGGCAGACGTGGCCATAAATCCGCGCAGTGACTGCGCCGGGCTGCCGCAGAAGCTCCTGAATTACATGGCCAGCGGCTGCCCGATCGTCTCATTTGCAGGCTCCGCACGGCATATCGTGCATGAGCGCAATTGTCTGATCGTCGAGGATCACGATGAGAGTGGAATGGCGCAAGCGGTGCTGCGCCTGCTCGACCACCCAGAGCTTGCACGCCGACTCGGTTCCGCGGCGCGCGCGAGCGCACGGGCCGAGTTCGGGTGGGAGCGGACCGCCTCACGCATCGAGCAAGTCTACGATGCGGTGCTGCTGACGCGGCGAAGATCCATATGACTGCGCAAGGCGCGCAACCACAGCGGCCCATTTCCTCGGGTCGAGTCACCGGACGATTTCCTGTAGTCGGCGCCGTCATAGTTAACTTCAACGGTGGGGATCGCGTGCTGCGTGTCGTCGAATCGCTCGCGCGGCAGAGCCATACACTCGCGGAGATCGTCGTCGTCGACAATGCGTCCGTGGACGGGAGCCTGCGGTTGATCCGTGAGCGATTTCCCGCCGTCGTGATTCTCGAGCTTGGCTCGAATACGGGGCTCTCGAATGCAAGAAACGTCGGGCTGCGCAAGCTCAGGAGCGCCCTCGCCTTGCTGGTCGATCACGATATTTATCCGGATGAACTATGCGTGGAAATCATGGTGCGGGCATGCGAAGCCAACGGGGCGACAGTCGTCTGTCCGCGAATTCGCCTTCTGCCACAAAGTGACATCATCCAGATCGAAGGAGCGGAGCCACATTTCCTGGGAACTCTGATCTTGCGCCACAGTTATCAGCGCGTCGATCGCACGCCGCCGACCCCTGGCTATGTCATGGGCTGCCCGGGCGGCTGCATGCTGGTGCGGCGGCAGGAAATTCTCGACGCCGGCGGCTTCGACGAGCTCTTCTTCTTCTATCTCGAGGATCTGGAGTTCTCGCTGCGACTGCGCGCAGCCGGCTATACGTTTTGGTGTGAGCCAAAGGCGGAGGTCTTTCACGATCCAGCGGGCGGAACACCCGGGCTTTCATTCAGAGGACATGACCGCTACCCCGCTCAACGTGCCTACTACACGATGCGAAACCGCCTGCTTACAATCCTGATCCATTACCGACTGCGGACGATTCTTGTGCTCGCACCCGTGCTCGCTCTGTACGAGGTCGCAGCCCTCACTGCTGCCTGTACGAAACGCGTGCCCGTCGAGTGGTTCAAAGCCTGGTGGTGGCAGTTCCGGCATGTGTCGATAATCCTGACGCGGCGACGTCACATGCAGGAGCGGCGCATCCTGGATGATCGCTATCTGCTGGTTGGTGGAGCAGCCCCTGTGGCGCCGGGCCTGCTGACGTCGCCGGTGACGCGGGCGTTGCACCGTGTCTTCTCCTTTGCAGTCAACGGCTACTGGTCGCTTGCGCGACACTGGATTGGCTAGTCGATGATGCGCGCAGCACGCGATCCCGTTGCATCGGTCGTAATTCCCTGCCGGTATCATGCGCCGGTGCTGGCGCGCTGCCTCGATAGCGTTTGTGCGCAGCGGACCAGCGCTGATTTCGAGATCGTTGTCGTCGATGCCGAAGCCGATGACGCGATCGTAGCCATCGTCCGCGGATTCCCGCAGGCGCGCATCGTGCGGTGCCGAGACGGGCTCTTGCCGGGCGCCGCACGCAATCATGGCGCATCGCAGGCACATGGAGTCTGGCTCACGTTCATCGATGCCGACTGCGTTGCGGACAACGACTGGCTTGAAATCGCGCTGGCCGCGCTGGCGGCAGGCGCACGCGTAGTGGGTGGATCTGTGAGCGATGGCCAGAAGTATCACCCAATCGCCGTCACCGACAACCTGCTGCAGTTTTCGGACCTGTCGCCCGCCCGGCCGGCGGGCCCGTCGAGGTTGCTGCCCAGCTGCAATCTCGGCATCTCACGCGAAGATTTCAATCGAATGGGAGGCTTCCCACCCGCACCCCTGGCCGCGGGCGAGGATATCCTCTTCTGTTATCGAGCCGCCGAGCGCTGGGCGGGTAAACTCGTATTCGAACCGCGCATGCGGGTCCGGCATTTCGGCCGCACCTCGTTGGGCGAACTATGGAGGCACCAGGAGCGCTTCGGCCATGCGCGCGGCGCATACGGTCTCGAGCTGCTACCCGCTCAGCGGCGCTTGGGACGGCATGCGATCACCGCACCAGCCATCGCGGCCAAGCGCATGAGTTACCTCGTTCGCAGTGTGCTGCGCTGGCAACCCGGATTCATCTTTCGCATGGTCTTGCTGTCGCCGATCCTGCTGTTCGGACTGGCGGCCTGGTGCCGCGGCTTTCGCCGTGGTTGCCGCGAACCGATCCAGGAGATTATCGATGCCGCGACAATCGAGGATCGACGATGAATATGAGAAGTTCCAGCCCCACGCAACTTCTGATGATCGGAATCGACGCGGGCGAAATCACCTTGATCGAGCGCTGGATGAACGAGGGTTGGCTGCCGAATCTGAAGTCTATCCGGGACCGCGGAGCGTTTACCCGGCTCGACTCGACAGCACGGTGGCTGGTCGGCTCTCCGTGGCCAAGTTTCTATACCGGGACGTCTCCGGCCGAGCATGGCATGTATCACTACCTCATCTGGCGACCGGATCGCATGGCGCACGAGCGCCCGACGCGCGAGTGGATGCCGCTCGAACCGTTCTGGCGCCAGCTTGGCTCGGCCGGCAAGCGCGCAATTGCGGTCGATGTACCCCTGGCATACGCGCCGGAACCCTTCGAGGGCATCGAGATTTCCGGCTGGGCGACGCACGAGATCCTCGAGCTTCCAGCCTCGCACCCGCCTGAGCTCATGAGTTGGGTACGCGAGCGCTTCGGTTCGGCGCCTTTCGACAACGAAGAATCGCACCTGCTCCCCGCGCGCCGCCTGCTGGAGGTCCGCGACCAATGCGTGCGCACCACGCAACTCGTTGGCGAGCTGGGCCTTGAGCTGATGCGAAGTGAACCCTGGGATCTCTTCATGATTTGCTTTGCGGCGACTCACCGCGGGGGTCACCAGCTTTGGGATCGCACGAGTATGAGCGGCGAGGCAAATCTCCAGGAGGAGCAGGCACTGGCAACCGCGTTGCGCGATGTCTACGTCGCGTGCGACACGGCGATCGGACGCCTGGTGCGCCAGGCCGGCGCCGATGTCACCACGTTAGTCTTTTCGCTCCACGGCATGGGCGCAAACGTCTCGCGAGCCGATGTGCTCCGTGAAATGTTGGCGCGTATTCTGACTGACAAGCGCATCAGCGATGAGCCCGTCGTCCGGCCACGTATCGGCGATCGATTGCGCGCCCTGCTGCCGATCGAGCTCAGGAGCTGGATCAAGAGTCGCCTGCCGATTGCGCTGCAGGACCGACTCACGCTTTACTGGCGCAGCGGCGGGATCGACTGGCGCAACACCCGTGCCTTTGCGGCATTTTGCGATCTCGATGGTTACGTGCGCATCAATCTGCGAGGTCGGGAAGCGCTTGGCGTTGTCGAACCGGGCGCGGAATACGAGGCCCTCTGCACGGAGATTGCCGAGGGTCTGCGCAGCTTCGTCGATCAGGATACCGGTGAGCCCGTTGTCGACGGCATCGCGCGTGTGGACGAGCTTTACCCTGCGGGTCGAATGCGCGTGCATCTGCCGGATCTGATGGTGCGCTGGTCGCCTGAACCGGCGGCGAGGCACCGTCGCATCGTTTCAGCACGCTATGGCGGGCTGCCATGGCCCACACCGGGCCACCATCCGCAGGGACGCAGCGGCAATCACTGGCCCGATGGCTTCCTGCTCGCAACCGGCCCTCGCATGACGTCCGGCACGACCATCGAACGCGCACACATCCTCGATCTCGCTCCGACGGTTTATGACCTCCTCGGCCTGCGGGTGCCCGCCGGCATGCAAGGACGCTCGCTCGCCCCGGACCTGACAGGCACCAATGTCGTTCATTGACGCGCGGCGAATGGAAGACAGGACGGTGAGTGCCGATGTCTGCATCGTCGGCGCTGGAGCCGCAGGAATAGCTATCGCGTCAGAGCTTTCCGGCGAATCCTGCCGAGTCGCACTTGTCGAGAGCGGCAATTTCAGGATCCAGCATCGTCAACAGATGCTTTATCTGGGCGAACAAGTCGGCATGCCGAATTTCTCGACCGGCCTCTCGCGCTTCCGGACATTTGGCGGTTCCACGACCCGGTGGGGTGGCCAGTGCCGCCCGCTCGATGCGCTCGACTTCGAACCGCGGGACGGCATTCCCCACAGCGGCTGGCCATTCGACCTCGCCTATCTGGAGCCTTACTATCGGCGTGCCCAGGCTGTCTGTCAGCTTGGGCCGTACGATTACCAGCCATCGGCGTGGAGCACGTTCGACGGAGGAGCGTTGCCGCTCGATGGAGAGCAGCTCGACACGAAGATCTTCCAATTCAGCTGGCCAACCGATCTTGGCCGCGTTTACCGTACGGCCCTGGCACAATCCAGGAGCGTTGACATCTATCTGAACGCCAACGTCATCGAAATCGAGTCGGACGGGGCCGGGCAGAACGTCACCGGTCTCGCTGTCGCAACCTTCAATGGCAAGCGGATCCGGTTCACGGCAGCGAACTACGTGCTGGCGTGTGGCGGCATCGAGAACGCGCGCCTCCTGCTTGCATCGAACCGCATCGCAAGACACGGGCTCGGCAATCAGCACGACATGGTGGGCCGCTTTTTCATGGACCATGCCTACTTCCTGTTGGGTCATTTCGAACCGGCGACCGCGCGCTACAACCGCAGCTACTACGTCATCGAAAGCTACGACCGTGTAGGCCATGAGCAGAAGATCAACGCAGCGCTTGCGCTGAGCGAGCGGATACGGCGCGACGAAAGCCTGAACGGAGCCGCCGTCTATTTCGTACGCCGCCCCGCATACAAGTCCTCGCCGGAGTATTTCTCGAAGGGCGGCAGTTCCTTCATCCACCTGATCGATGTCCTGCGTCATGATGAGCTTCCCGATCGCAATCTGGGGCGGCACTTGCGCAACATCGTCTTGGGCGCACGTGACGTCGCAGTTTCACTGCGCCGCCAGCTCATCGAGCTGGCGCGACCACGACCCAGGCTCGCGTTGCGTGCCGTGCTGGAGGCGACACCGAATCCCGCAAGCCGGATAACGCTCGGCACACGCCGCGATCATTTCGGGATGCCACGGGTACGCGTGAACTGGCAACTCAATGCCGAGGACATGCGCGGCCTCGCACGGCTGCTCCAGGTAATGCGCGAGGAAGTTGAGCGCTGCCGTCTCGGGCGCCTCATCGAGGACATCTGGACCGACCGCAGCAACTGGCCGACCAGCATGACGGGTGCCAAACATCACATGGGCACCACCCGGATTCACGACGATCCCCGGCAAGGCGTCGTCGATCCGGATTGCCGGGTGCACGGTATGTCCAATCTCTATATTGCAGGAAGCTCCGTCTTTCCGACCGGTGGCTATGCCAATCCGACCCTCACAATCGTCGCTCTGGCGCTGCGTCTCGCCGACCATTTGAAGCGGCGGCTACGCCTGACGGTTGCATGACGTCCTGCACAGCACGACCCCCTCGAATTCGGCTGGCCGCGCCGGGTATACCGCACGCACGTCGGCGGCGATGCTCATGGCGGAACGGTATCTGAGCAATGGAACGCGGGATTTCAACTCGAGCTGCTCGATACGTGGCCCAGCAAGATTGGCGCAGACAGCCGCCGTGAAGACGCGCCCGTCGAGCGAATCGCTGAGCACGACTTTGAGTCGCTCGAGTGTCGGCGCAGGTTGAATCCTGAGGGCAATTGCCGGGCCTATCTCGTCAAGACTACCTGCGGTCCAGTCATCTGCAGCCGCGATCTGAACCACCTGGCAGTCAAGCGCGTCGTAGCCGGATGCTTCGAGGTCGTCGCACAACTGCTTTAGCGACCATACATGTGCATTCGGGTACACAAGAAGTTCATTCGTATCTGCCATCAGGCACCAATGACCGCGCCCATAGCGATGAAGCAGATGGCGCAGTAACTCGTGCCGCGTGCGACGCAGGACTCCTGGCGTGAATAAATGTAGTTTCTCCCGCCCGCGCTGCAGCGCTTCGACATCGCCCATCTCCGGATGTTCGAGCACGATCAGCACCCGATCCGCTCCAACCGTGAAGCAGTACTCGACGAGCCACCTAAGATGCCTGTCCACATGCTCCGCGACAATCAGGACTCTGAGCTCAACCTGGTTTGTCGCCGGTACACGTCGCCCGTGGAGATTCGTCAGTGGAATCCGAAGGACGCTCGAACGACGCAGCGAGCGCCGCAGTCGAAGCAGTTTTCGGCCGACAATGTGGTTTCGCTTGCGCACCGCCCGGACGATCCTGGCGATCCAGCGTCGCACGTGCCGGTGTGTGGGCGGCATCGGCCGCCACCCCGTCCAGTCAGTACGATCGATGTGGTGGAAGAATAACTTTGCGCCGCTAAAGCGAAAGTTGAGATGCCACGGCTTTATGGCGGAGTTGTAATGCAGAATGAAGGAATCATTGATGGCCGCTGCATGCTTCGCCCGATCGCTCGTCCCACGGAACGCATGCATCGTGACGTTCCAGCGAGGATCCAGCGCTCGCCAGTCTCCGGCGGCGATCGCATTGATCGCCTCTTGATCATGCCACTGGAGATACGGCCCCGCCTCGCGCAGATAGACGAGCGCGCGCTGTGCAATCCGCAAGGCACGCCATTTCTGCAAGTTGAGCACCATTACGCCTGAGTTGAAAATCCGCAGATCTGCGGGCAGTCCCAGTTCGCGATAAAGCCGGATGCCGGCCCTTGAGGACACGAAGCGCGACCCTGCAATCAGTTCCGGCACGGCGAGCAGACAGGTGCTACTGACGTCCAGATCCCAGAGCTCACTCAGATCGTGGTTGACGACGAGATCGCAATCCAGGTAAATCACTTTTTGGAGTTGCGAACTGAGCACCTCCGGCAAAAGCAGGCGGTAGTATGACTGCAGCGAGACCGTATCGAAGCGTCTGAGAGTTGCCTGGAGAGAACTGAGCCGCGACACGTCGATGGGTATCCAGTTGAGCTGAAGCTTCGGATCGAGCCGTCGCTCGATGCGCAACCGGGTTTGATCGACGAGCCCTGACTCGAGCACATGAACGACGACTCGGCGCTGCTCACTCAGGCTTGCTCCGATCGAGGCAAGCATCGCGGCGAGCGGCATGGCGTAATTCTCATCACACGCCGCGGCGACGTGCACCGGATCATTCATGAGCGGCATCGAAGCTTGGCCGAGTTGAGGGGCCCGCCGAAATTGCGCGATATTCAGCGACGACGCAAGGATCTGATGGAATCTGCGGCAAGGGGTGGAATTGAGCCACCGACATGTGGATTTTCAGCAGCAGTCACGACCGATGGGCAGTCTAGTCTTTCCCATCCGCGTACAGCTTCACGACCTCGTACAGGAAACGGCGTCCTTCCATCAGCGACTTCACGCGCATGCGCTCGTTGAGGCCGTGAATGTGATCTCCTTCGGCGTCTTCGAACATGCCGGACAATCCATAGGTCGGCACACCCGCCGGATTGAGATACTTTCCGTCGGTGTAGCCGGTGCTCATCGTCGGCACGATGACGACGCCCGGCCAGATGGACTCGGCCACCTTGCGTGCCGGCCGCAGGATCGACTCCGACAATGACGGCACCGGGGACACCACGCCGCCTTCGCCCTTCGGCGATATCGCGATCGTGTCATCCGCAAGCGCTCTCGCGATCTGCTCCTGCACGTCCGTCACCGGCGTGCCCGGCAGGATCCGGCAATTGACATTCGCTTTCACGTGCTGCGGCAGCGCATTCGGCGCATGGCCGCCTTCGATCTGGGTGACGACGCAGGTCGTGCGCAGCATGGCGTTCCATGCTGGATTGATCGCCCACAGCCGTGCTGCTGCCGCATCGTCCGGCGGCGACTTCAACACGGCGCGCATGTCGGCGGCGACAGCCGGCTCGACAAGTCTCGCCTCGGCCTCGAAATAGCTCCGCGTCACGGGGTTCAGGACGATCGGGAAGTCGTATGCGCCGAGTCGGGCCAGTGCCGCACTGAGGCTCACGATGGGATTCTTCCTGGTGGGGCGTGAACTGTGGCCGCCGACATCCGTCGCTTCGAGCGCGAAGTCCTGGTACACCTTCTCGCCTGCCTGGATCTGCAAGGCAATCGGCTTGCCATTCTCGTCGAGCTCGCCGGTCGCCCCTTCGTTGAGCGCAAACCCGGCGCTGAGCACTTCCGGCCGGGTCTGCGCAAGCCAGCGCACGCTGTCGAACATGCCCGCACCGGCAGTCTCCTCCCCGCAGGTCAGCGCCAGCTTGATGTCGCGATGCGGCTTGTAGCCTTCCCGTTTGTAGCGGATCAGGCTGTCGGTCAGCACCGCAGCCATTGCCTTGTCGTCGCTGGCGCCGCGCGCGTAAAACCAGCCGTTTTCCTCGACCAGCTTGAACGGATCGCGCTGCCAGTCTTCGCGCCTGGCTTCGACGACATCAATATGCGCGAGCAGCAGGATCGGCCTGGTGGACTTGTCCGTGCCACGCAGCACGGCGACCAGGGCGCCATCGTTCGGCGCCTCAGGCGGCGCGAGGATCTGCATGTCCGCAGCCGGATACCCCGCTGCGAGCAGATGCTTGCGCATCGCCTCGGCCGCCTGCGTGCAATTGCCGACCGAGCGCGTCGTATTGATTTCGACCAGCTCCTTGTACAGCGCGCGAAACGCGGCTTCGTCCGCGCCCGGGCTGGCCGCCTGCGCTCTCGCTGCGCCGACGGCGGCGCAGGCGGCCGCGAAGGCAACGACGATTTTCCACTGCGTAGATGCACTCATGTGAATTCCTCTCGAATTCATTGTAACCTCAATCCACGCCTTCAATCGCCCCGGAGCAGATGGCCCATGAACGAAATTGCCGCCGCAATGCCCGCCGACGACCACTCGCTGAGCCGCTCGCTGCGCCCGCGCCACGTCACGATGATCACGATCGGCGGCATCATCGGCGCCGGCCTGTTCGTCGGCAGCAGCGCCGCGATCGCCGCGGCGGGCCCGGCCATCGTCGTCAGCTACGTGCTCACCGGCCTCCTGGTCCTGCTGATCATGCGGATGCTGGGCGAGATGGCGGTCGGCATGCCCCATATCCGCTCGTTCACCGAATTCGCGCGCGCGGGCCTCGGGAACTGGGCCGGGTTTTCCGTGGGCTGGCTCTACTGGTATTTCTGGGTCATCGTGATCCCGGTCGAGGCGATCGCCGGCGCGACCATCATCCAGGCCTGGGTGCCGCTGCCGGCCTGGCAGATCGGGGTCGTGCTGATGGCGCTGATG
>Ga0326726_10000086_pt1 | contig 87824 bp, 91 predicted proteins | sample MHFenrmetagenome_2_FD_207603 | JGI IMG/M metagenome (GOLD analysis project Ga0326726, IMG submission 207603) | Lab enriched peat soil microbial communities from Michigan Hollow, Ithaca, NY, United States - MHF15MN | ecosystem: Environmental > Terrestrial > Soil > Wetlands > Peat | place: USA... | reverse complement strand
GGCGCCGTAGACCATATTGATCGCGGCGACTTCACTCTCCGCCTGGAGGAAGGTTCCTCCAACCTGCGGCAGATACAAGGCTGCCGCTTCGGTGATCTCGCTGGCGGGAGTAATGGGATAACCGTAGAAGGCGCGGCAACCGGCGAGGATTGCGCCCTTGATCACGGCTACATTGCCCTTACACAGCCGGCGCATGTTGCCCTCCTCGCGATCCCGCGACTGTCTTTGGGGGTGCTGCCAGGCGGAAGACTGTGATCGCTCCCGGCTCCGGGCAGCAATAGAAGCAGATGCCGCAACCCGTGCAGCCGTCGCCGGCATATACTGCCGGATGCACTCCATAGGCGCTCAGCTCATCGGCCAGTGCCAGACACTTTGGCGGACACGACTCGACACATAGCCCGCATCCTTTGCACTCCTCAATGTTGATTTCGATGTTGCCGCGCGCGCGACCCGGCATGGGGGTCACCTCGAGACCGCTTGCATTACTTCGGGATGCTGCAACCATTTGGTTCTCTCGCAATATTCGTACAGCTCGGGGCGAAACGTTGGCTCCGCGATTTCGATCAGGGCCCGGGCCCGCTCCCGGATTGACTTTCCGTGCAGATAGGCGACTCCATGCTCGGTCACGACATAGCGAACCAGTCCGCGCGATGTAACCACCCCAGCCCCGGGGCTGAGCATAGGTACAATGCGCGAGATAGTTCCACTCTTTGCCGTTGAAGAGATCGCGATGATGGGCTTGCCGCCCTTGGAGCGGGAGGCCCCGCGAAGGAAGTCCACCTGCCCGCCAATGCCGCTGTAGAACTGGTTGCCAATCGAATCCGAACAGACCTGGCCAGTGAGGTCAACCTGCAATGCTGAATTGATCGCCACCATATTGTCATTACGGGCAATCAGCGTCGGATCATTGGTGTAGGCCGTGGGGTGAAATTCGAAGATCGGGTTGTTGTCCACGAACTCGAAAAAACGCCTCGTGCCCAGAGCGAACCCGACGATGATCTTGCGCGGCTTGAAATTCTTGCGCGCTCCGGTGATCACACCGTTCTCGATCAGGGGAATCACACCCTCGGAAACCAATTCGCTGTGTATGCCCAGATCTTTGCGATCGCTGAGAAAGGGCAGAACCGCGTCCGGAATGCCTCCAACACCGGTTTGCAGAACTGCCCCATCTTCAATCAGGCCCGCTACGTTGCGCGCAATGGCAACGTGCATGTCGGTGACCTCTGGCTTCTTTAGTTCGCATAGCGGCCGTGACGATTCCACCACCGCATCTATGTCACTGACATGAATGAAGCTGTCGCCATAGGTTCGCGGCATATAGTCGTTGACCTGGGCGACAACGTAACGGGCACACTTGGCGGCGGTCAGGGTGGTGTCCACGCCAACGCCAAAACTGCAAAAACCGTGCGAATCCGGAGGCGAGACTTCAATCAGTGCCACATCAATCGGCATGGCGCCATTTTCAAAGAGAGCTTCGATCTCACTCAGATAAATCGGAGTGTAGTCGGCCCGGCCCTCGTTGATGGCCGCCCGCACGTTGCCTCCGATAAACATCGCATTGTGCCGGAAATGTCCCGCCATCTCCGGGGCCACGTAAGGCGCGCAGCCCATAGTCATCATGTGTACGATTTCGACGTCGTGCAGTTCGGGCGCGCGACGCATAAGGGATTCCACCAGCGCCTCCGGCTCCGCACAACCGGGCTGAATATAAACTCGCGTGCCGGATCGAACGCACTGTAACGCTTCATCTGCGCTTTGAATTTTCTTCTTGTATTCGACTTCCCAGGACATGTCCTCTCTCCTCAGTGCATCTTCCCCGCTGCGACAACTTCATGCTGGGCGTGCCCTTTAGGCGACTCCTCATAACCCTGCGCGGCATAGTAAATCGCAGAATCGAAAAACTGATCCAGCTGCTCCAGCAGCTCCTGCTGGCCGAATATCTCGATAGGGTTATCGGCTACAGACTCCCGTTTCAGAAACTCCCAAAGGTTCTGCTTGGTGAGAACTATGGCCCGGATCAACTGGCTGAGAGGCACTCCCTGAGCCGCGCGACGGACCCCTATCGCCCGGTAACGATGCTCGATATCTTCCTCTTGTCGTTCCAGCAGCCAATTGCCTAATTGGTGGTAGATCTCATACACGCGGGCGTTGAGCTCGTAGGTGGGAACATTATGGTACTCATGGAGTTGTCCAGAGGCCTGGACTTTCTCGGAAAGACTCAACGCCAGTGCGTTAGCGTGAGTCTCGATCAGGCGTACAAGTCGGTTGGAGAGCATCATGGCAGCCTCCCTGTTTCTCGCTCACAGAACACTATGGATCCGGCAAGGATTTCTGGCGATGATCTGAAGCACAACTGAATGTGACCTGAATCACACCACTGCTGTCGTTGCGGAAAAGGCGGGGACGCGTACGACTGTGGCGCAGAGCTCGCCCAGGGGCTAGCAGGCCACCTCGCAAGGCGACGTTGAAAGCTGCCTCTTCACTGCCACTGCAAGGCGGCGTATACCCTCGCGTATCTGTTCTGGGTTGGGATAAGAAAAGTTCAGCCGCAAATGACGGCAGCTCTCCGGACCGTTACCGGCATAGAAGGAGTCCCCCGGCACAAAGGCGACGTTCTCCGCCAGCGCGGATTGGAAGAGCGACTGCGAATCCATCCCTTCCGGCAAAGTCACCCAGAGGAAGAGGCCGCCTTGGGGGCGGGTCCACGTGACTTCCGGCGGGAAGAATTCTTTCAACGCCTGGAGCATAACGTCGCGCCGCTCGCGGTAGACTCCGCGAATCAGTTTCACATGCTGATCAAGAAATCCCCCGCGTGCTACCTCGAATGCGACGCATTGGGCGAAGGTCGAAGTGTGCAGGTCGGCGGCCTGCTTCAATTGAACCAGTTTGCTGATGATCTTGGGCGGGGCCACGATCCAACCCAGACGAAGGCCGGGCGCCAGAGTCTTGGAGAAGGTGCTGAGATAGATGACGTTGCCGATGGAAAACCCATTGTCGCGGCGCAGGTTCTCACGGTCCAACACAACCAGGGGCGCGAGGTGCTCGCCTTCATAGCGCAATTGACCATAGGGATCATCTTCGACGATAGGGATTCCGTACTTGTCGGCCAGCCCAATCAATTGATGGCGGCGCTCCTGCGACAGGGTGACGCCGGCCGGGTTCTGAAAGTTGGGCAGGATGTACATGAATTTGGGGCCGAGGCGGAGTGATGCCTCCAGCAGCTCTGTGCGTAGTCCGTCGTCATCGATGGGAACAGAGAGGTATTGCGCGCCATAGCCGTTGAACGCCTGCAAGGCCCCAAGGTAGGTGGGCGCCTCGACCAGCACCCGGTCGCCGGAGTTGATCAGCAATTTCCCAATTAGATCGAGTGCTTGCTGCGAACCCGAGGTGACAAGAACATTCTCGACCGTGGCCAGGATGGCGTAACGCGCCATGTGGCGGGCAATCATCTCGCGGAGCGGTTCGTACCCTTCAGTCGCGCCGTACTGCAGGGCGGGTCCTGCATTTGTGGCTAACACCTTCTGGCAAGCTTCCTGGAAGCGTTGAACGGGGAAAACCTCGGCTGCGGGCAGGCCGCCGGCGAAAGAAATCAGTCCCGGCCGTTCGCTAAGTTTGAGCAGCTCCCGAATCGCGGAACTCTTGCTCTCCCGCGCACGGAGTGAATAACGAGATTCCCATAGAGTGGACATGTCTTTCCTCTCGGTAAGGTAGCGGCCGGCAGCTGGGCAAATTTCGGCTCCGCTGCGCAGGTCCCTGCAGGCAGCATCGCCTGCTATCCATGGTACGAACCTGCGAGCTGGGGCTCCTCGAAATCGATGATGTCAAATTCATCCACTTTCAGCGCGGCCTCTTCTTCAGCCCGCCTCTGGGCGTCGGCACGCTCAAGCTTGTGCAATAGTTCTGCAGCGCACCAACGGCAGCAGAATCCCTTTTGCTCCTCTGGTTCTCCGGATTCTCCGGTTGTCGCGAATTCAAAACTAAGTACTGGAGGATCCAATTGGCAGACGTCGCATATCTGCGGTACTTCATGCAGAGGCTCAAAAGCAGAGAAAAATACACTTGGTCTCATGACGCACCTCGTAAGAATTCAAGCCCGATCTTGCATCCCCTCCAAGCTTCGCCCTTCAACACAGCCGCCGGCACGGGCTACTCCTTGGGACTCCTGCGCCACAGCGGGAGGGTTGGATTCCAGTTGTGAACTTCTTTTTCGAACTCACCGGGCTGCAGTCTGCGCGTTGCCTGATCTCCTTTAGCCAGCCGCGTGAATTCCGCTATGTTTTCTTCCAGCTTTTCACGCAGGATGTTCCCGGCCAGCAATGCGGGCAGTTCAGACCGCCTCACCCTGGCATGCCCGTCGCAGAGAGGACACTTGACGAATTCATCGTTTTCCATAAATTGCCGCCTGGTGCGCGGTTATGATCCTTTTTCGGCCGGTCGCGCAACCTGGTTCGATTACACTCTTTTGCCGCATCAGCAGGCCGTGATGAGGCTCTCTCTGGTTTGTGATCGCAGTCACACCTGCGCAAGGGGCGAGGAGGCTTTCTTACCACTGATCGGTGGTCAGGTACTCGTGAATGGACTTCGCCGAGCGCCGCCCGGCGGCCATGGCCAGAATCACAGTGGCGGTCCCGGTAACGATATCGCCACCCGCGAATACGCCTTTGCGGGAAGTGCGCTGAGTAAGGGTGTCGGCCTGGATGTAACCCCGGGTATCCGTGGCCAAGCCGGTGGTAGTGCTTTGGATCACAGGATTGGCGCTGGTCCCGATCGCGATGACCGCGACCGACAACGGCAGTTCGAACTCTGAACCGGGAATTGGGACGGGGCGTCGGCGTCCCGATGCATCGGGTTCGCCCAGTTGCATGCTCAGGCAGCGGAGGCCGCCAAGCCAGCCTTTGCCATCGGAGAGGAATTCAATCGGACTGGTGAGCATCCGGAACTCAATCCCTTCCTGACGGGCGTGCCTGACTTCTTCCGCCCGCGCCGGCATTTCCGCTTCGCTGCGACGATATATCACGTATGCCTTTCGCGCTCCCAGGCGCAAGGCGGAGCGGATGGCGTCCAGTGCCGTATTGCCGCCTCCGATCACCGCTACATCCTTTCCGCGCAGGTCCACCATGGGCTGGTCGTATGCCGGGAACTGGTATGCCTTCATCAGGTTGATGCGGGTCAGAAACTCGTTGGCTGAATAGACGCCATTCAGATGCTCACCGGGAATATTCATGAAGAGCGGAAGCCCAGCGCCGGTCCCAATGAAGACAGCATCGTAATGCTCTTCTTCCATCAGTTCGTCGATCGTGACTGTCTTGCCCACCACCACATCGGTCTCGAACTCAACCCCCATGGCGCGCAACTGATCGATCTGCTCGCGAACGATTTCTTTGGGAAGGCGAAACTCGGGAATGCCGTAGACGAGCACGCCACCCAGTTCATGCAACGCCTCGAATACTCGCACCATGTGACCTTTCTGTACGAGATCCCCAGCGACGGTCAGACCAGAGGGACCGCTGCCCACGACCGCGACCCGTTTGCCGGTAGGCGGTGCGGCCGGAAGGCTAATCGTTCCCATGCGCTGTTCGTAATCGGCGACGAAGCGTTCGAGGTAGCCGATACCCAATGACTCACCTTTCTTGCACAGCTTGCAGGCGCCCTCGCAATGATCTTCCTGAGGACAGACGCGCCCGGTAATCGCGGGCAGGACGTTATCTTCACGGATCTTCGCGGCCGCAACCAGGAAGTCGCCGGCTACGATCAGCCGCACGAATTCGCGGACTTTGACCCCGACCGGGCACTTGTCCATGCAGGTGGGCTTCTCACACTCGAGGCAGCGCAGTGCTTCCTGCCGTGCGAGTTCGGCGGAGTAGCCCAGATTTACCTCTGTAAAGTTCCGGGAGCGCTCGTCCGCAGGCTGTTCGGGCATGTGCTGGCGCGGCAACTTGATCCGCTCCCTTAGCTTTAGTGGATTCGGCGAAGGGTTCACGGTTGTGGTCATCCTCTGCCTCCGTGAGCGCATCCGACATCATCGGGGCTATCGGCGGCCCTCGGCTCGAGGTGCCGGCGGAATTCCTCCATCGACCTCTCTTCCTCCTGGCGATAGGTCGAGTTGCGCTGCGTCAGGACGGCGAAATCCACCAGGTGTCCATCGAACTCGGGCCCATCGACGCACGCGAACTGGCTCTTGCCGTCCACCAAAACGCGACAGCCTCCACACATGCCAGTGCCGTCGATCATGATTGGATTGAGGCTCACAATAGTGCGGATGTGATCTTTTCGCGTTAACTCTGCTACGGCACGCATCATGGGAATTGGGCCAACTGCCAGCACCAGGTCGATGCGGGTGCCGTTGTCGATCAGTCGGCGCAGCTTGTCGGTAACCAGGCCCTTCTCTGCGTAGCTGCCGTCATCGGTAGTGATCGTCAGCTCATCACTTACCTGGCGCATCTCGCGTTCCAGGATCACCAGCTCTTTGTTGCGGGCGCCGATGATTGCGGCCACGTGGTTGCCGGCAAGCTTCAACGCCGCAGCGGTCGGATAAGCCATCGCCACCCCCACGCCGCCACCTATCACTACCACGTTGCCAAATACCGCGATTTCCGAGGGCTTTCCCAGTGGCCCGACCACATCGAGGATGTTGTCACCTGCATTCAGCGCGTTAAGTAGGTGCGTGGTCTTGCCCACTGACTGAACCACGATGTTGATGGTGCCGCGCTCGGGATTGGAGTTCTCAATGGTTATCGGGATTCGCTCACCCCGGTCATGGAGCCGGAGGATTACGAACTGTCCCGCCTTATGTTTCCGTGCAATGCGAGGCGCTTCGACTTCAAACCGCTTGATACCAGGGGCGATGAACTCAGCATGCACAATCTTGAACATGTTGCTCCAGACTCCCAGCCACTGCTCTATTGTTTCAGCGGGTTGGAAGCGGTGCTGTGATTTGTGTCACAACCAAGCGTGTTTCCAATCCCTCCCAGTGGGCCCGAGTCTTGCTGCACAAAGAAATGCGGGGTGGAACTGATCCACCCCGCCTCATATGCGCCCTCCGGCAAGACATAACTCAGACGACGCCCTGGTCCAACATGGCATCGGCTACCTTGAGGAAGCCTGCAATATTGGCCCCGTTTACGAGATTGCCCGGAGTCCCGTAGATCTCCGCAGTTTCATGACTGTTGCGATGGATTGCAATCATGATTTTGTGCAGCCGGTCATCCACTTCTTCCCGCGTCCAATTCAAGCGCGCGCTGTTCTGGGCCATTTCCAAGCCGGATGTAGCCACTCCGCCGGCGTTCGCCGCTTTGGCTGGTCCGTAGAGGATGCCAGCTTCGAGGAAGATCCTGGTAGCGTCAAGCGTGCTCGGCATATTCGCCCCTTCGGCCACCAGGGTGACCCCATTCTTGATCAGGTTTGCCGCGTCTCGAGCGCTGATTTCGTTCTGTGTGGCGCTCGGGAAGGCGCAGTGAGCGTTGATATTCCAAAGTGGGTTATAGCCCAGTTTGACGTCGGAAGGAATGAAGACTGCCTGTTTGAACTGGTCCGCATAATCACGGATGCGGCCACGGCGGACGTTCTTGAGCTCCATGATCCAGGCCAGCTTCTCGCGATTGAAACCATCCGGATCGAAGATGACGCCGTTGGAGTCGGACATAGTGATCGGTATGGCTCCGAGGTCGAGCAGCTTCTCCACCGTGTACTGAGCGACGTTTCCGCTGCCGGAAACCAGGCAGAGCTTACCTTCCAGGGAGTCGTTACGGGTCTTCAGCATCTCAGCGGCAAAGTACACGCAGCCGTATCCGGTTGCTTCCGGACGAATGAGAGAACCGCCCCAATTCAGGCCCTTGCCGGTCAGCACGCCGGTGAACTCATTGCGTAGACGCTTATATTCACCAAAGAGGAAGCCGATCTCGCGTCCGCCTACTCCAATGTCACCCGCCGGAACATCCGTATCCGGCCCTATGTGCCGCGCCAGCTCCGTCATAAAGCTCTGGCAGAACCTCATGACCTCATTGTTGCTCTTCCCCTTGGGATCGAAATCTGAACCGCCCTTGCCCCCGCCCATGGGCAGTGTGGTCAGGGAGTTCTTGAGGACCTGCTCGAAAGCCAGGAACTTCAGGATTCCCAGATTGACCGAAGCATGAAAACGCAACCCACCCTTGTAAGGGCCGATCGCGCTGTTCATCTCAATACGGAAACCACGATTGACCTGAATGTTTCCTGCATCGTCGAACCAGGGAACGCGGAACATGATTACGCGTTCGGGTTCGATCATGCGTTCCAGAATTCGGCTTTCGCGATATTCGGGATGCCGCTGCAGAACCACGCGCAGGGACTCAAGTACTTCCTGAACTGCCTGGTGGAACTCAGGCTCGGCGGGGTTTTTCGCCTTCACGATGTTCATTATGTCTTCGATATAGCCGCCCGAAGTTTTAATCTCGGGCCTTATAAGAGTATCTGTGCTCATATCATCTCCTTTTTGTCTTGCCAGCCGGTTCGAATCTGTGCCAGCAGATCATCGCAGTAGCTCCAAAACATGAAAGCTCGTAGCTCCTACTCCTTTGGGCTCCTGCGCAATTGCCCATCGGTAAATTTCGGATAGACTCTGCGAGGCGCGGCTGTGCAATTGGCCACGAACTGGATAGGTTCCTCATCACCCACTTCGTCGGGATCGCTAAACTTAAGTTGGAACTTGGGGTCGGGGTGTTTGGCTAGCTCCGGATCGCTGGACAGCCTGCGCAGTTCCGATGTGGAAGTTGCCTCGCGTCCGGTGCAGGATATGTCTTTGATTGCTCTGCCGCGCATACGTGCCTCGCTCGTTTTGAGGATTCTCATAGCCTTCCAACAGGCCATTAGAGCCCGCCCCTTGCGGAATTACGGTGACTGGCATCACATCCGGGCGTAATCCCGGTCACGCCATCGGGGGCACCCTTGTCCTTGACCGGCTGCAGAAGGTGACGAGTTTGCCCGCCGAGCTGATTTTTGTCATACTCGGTGCGCCATGAAGGGAAATCCTAAAGTCATTGCTGAACTGAACAAGGCACTCCGCGAGGAACTGACCGCCATCAACCAATATTTCCTGCACGCGGAGATGTGCGAAAACTGGAAATACCACCGGCTCGCCGGATACATCAAGAAACAATCCATCGGCGAGATGAAGCACGCCGAGGTTCTGATCGAAAGAATCCTGTTTCTCGATGGGTCGCCTTCCATGCAACCCTTGGAGCTGAAAGTATCGGCGACGGTCAAGGGGATGCTCGAGAGTGATCTGTCGCTGGAGGTGGCGGCGGTGAAACAGTATAACGACGCTGTCCAGATTGCCACCAAGGAAGGCGACAATGGTTCGCGCGACCTGCTCGTGCAACTGCTCAAGGACGAGGAAGGCCATGTGGACTGGCTGGAAGCCCAGCTTCATCAGATTCAGGAACTGGGCTACGAGCGGTACTTGACGCAGCAGATGGGCGAGGACGGCAAGTAGGCCATGTGCGCGATGTTTCCCCGGGCCGCTGAACTGGATCGCTATTGCGCGATTGCGACAAGCCGGGAGTGAACCGGGGGATGTTCGCGCCTGGTTGTAACCTCCTGATTAGGTTCCAGCCATCGCACAGGTATCGGCGGAAGCCGCTTCCTCAACCGCCCGCTCGTAGCCGACGGCCGCATAGTAGATCGCCCGATCGAAGAAGTGATTCAGCAACTGCAGCATCTCCAGTTCACCGAATACTTCGACGGGGCGTTCCAGCACCGACTCCTTTTGCAGGAATTCCCATAGATTGTCTTTGGTCAGGATGATTGCCCACGCGACCTGGCTAAGCGGCACGTTCTGCTGGGCTCGGCGCGCACCGATTTTCAAATAGCGCCGCTCTAGGTCAAACTCATCGCGGTTGACAAGCCAATCGCCCAGATGGTGATAAATCTCGTACACGCGCTCTTTCAACTCCTCTGCCGGCACATTCTGATAGTCCGGGGTGGCCTGAGAGCTCTGAACTCGATCGAGAAGACAAGCAGCTAGCGCCTGGGAATGGGTTTCGATCAGACGGACAAGCCGATATAGCATCATCATGGGATTTTCTCCTGTCCTTAGCTATGCTCACTCAACTGTCAGTTTCGCTACGGATTGTCGCTGAGGCCATGACGGGCGGCACACCGCGATGTGACCGTAATCACCATGGGGGCGTTTGCCAGACGATCACGCTCCTACTGCGGAGGGTTCTGTCGCGTCATTCAGAAAATCAATCAGCGCCGGCTTTCTCTCTTCCGGGCCCACGCGAGAGGCTGCAACCAGGATCAGAGTAGCGTCATCCCGCATCTGAAAATTGCAGAATTCTTTTACGCTTCTAAGCAACTGGTCCTTCAGCTGTTCGATCGATTGCCCAGCCGTGCTTCTCGCCACCTGAATCAATCGTTCCTCCCCGAATTCTTCTCCATCGGGGGCCATAGCTTCCGTGATCCCGTCTGTGAATGCCATCAGAGTGGCGCCAGGGCCTACCTCGACGGTTGAGTTTTCATACTTCCAGTCAGGGAAGACGCCCAGAAGCGCACCGCCGTTTTCGAGGTGTTTCGCGTTCCCGTCGTTGTCGATCAGGATCGGGCGCAGATGCCCGGCATTGGCGTATTGCAGAATTCGGCTGTTCGCATCGAGGACGCCGTAGAACAGGGTCACAAATTTTCCCGTCGCAATGTTCGTGCACAGCACGGAATTGATCCGGCTGCAGACGTACGATGGGGAAGCGGTTTCGGTGGCAAAAGCCCGGACCGAGGCCTGCACATTGGCCATCAACAGCGCCGCGGAGATGCCCTTTCCGACGACATCGGCAATGCAGATCGCCAGCTTGTCCTTGCCGAGCCTGATGACGTCGTAGTAGTCACCGCCGACCAGACACGCCGGTTCCCAGGCTCCCGCTACCTCAAACTCGGTCAGTTGTGGAAGTTCCCTGGGCAACAGTCCCTGTTGAATTTCGCGCGCCTGCTGGAGCTCTGCAGCGTCCAGTTCTCGCTCAGCAGTCCCGAGCTCGACCGTCCGTTCTAACTGGCGATTGCGCTCTTCCAGACGGCACCGGGTCTCCTGATGAATGAAGAACGCCATGCCGAAAATCAGGTTGGCCACTGCGGGAAACTTCCATCCGGAGGCGAGAAAGTGCCTGAAGCCGCCCGGCGTGCCTGAAACCAAAAAAACCACGTAGGTGGAGAGGGTTACGGCAACAGAGGTTATCGCCAGCAGGAAAACCAGATTCAGCGGCCAGTACCAGGAAGACTCACGCGTAACCCGAGGAATCCCCATGCTTTCCATTGTCAGAGTGGTGAAATTCCCCAGGAGAAAAGAGTAGATCAAAGTGAAGGGGAGCGATGGCGCGTGTCCGGTGGCAGCCCAGAAGATAGCATAGACTCCAGCCGCGATTGCCAAATAGAGTAGCTGCAAGCGAAGGAATCGAAGCAGTGCTCTGGACACGGGTGCGCTGCTCATGGCCGCTCACCATCCACATCAGCCCACGGACACAGCATTGCCTACCTCCACATGAGCCTCTAACGCAGGGGCGGCCGCCAGTGCCTTTGAGACCAGGCACGCTGCGTGTGTCTTGTGCAAGAGCTTAAGCGCTCGCTCCCGTTTTTCGTCATCGTGAACGGTTACGGTTGGACGGAGGACGATATCGCTGAAGCTGTACCCCGATTCCGCTTTGCTGACCGTGCCTTCGACCTCCACTTGCAAGTCGGTGTACTCGAATTTTGAGTATTCCGCGATTGCCCGAAAGGTGGTCGCAAAACAACTTGCCAGGGCAGCCAGCAGCAGGTCTTCGGGCGTCCAGCGTCCTTCAACCCCGCCGAATTGTGGCGGCGCGCTGAAGTGAATCGCATTGGGCGCAGAATCGGACTTCGCCAAGCCCGTCCTCCCGGAAGTCCACCAAGCCAACGTATGATATTTGTGTGTTGTGTCCATTTCGTTACTCCCTCGTGCTCCGGATTAGAAGCTGTACTGCTCGTGCATTGATGAGAGCCTGGGGGGCCTGGTTTCGGTTTCGACCTCGACAGGTTGGTTCGCCTTTCCGAATTCTCTCCAAGTAGCCCTGCCAAAGCAGTGGGTCGCGTCACGGCGGTTCGTGACTGCAATCACAGGGTGTTACAATGTGCGGAGCGGCGGGAATTCAAATGCGTGCTCCCTACGGCCTGAATATCATCGATAATTGCGCTACCTGCCCGGTGCGCGAAGAGCATCTTTTCTGCAATCTGCCGTTGCCTGCACTGCAAAGACTCAATGAAATCAAGTCCACGGCGGTTTATCCGAAGTCGGCAGTGTTGTTTATCGAAGGCCAGATGCCGCGTGGGGTGTTTGTGCTGTGTACGGGGAAAGCGAAGCTTTCCACTTCTTCCAGCGAAGGCAAGACCATCATCCTGAACGTTGCCCGGGCGGGTGACGTGCTCGGACTCAACGCCACGATTTCCAACAGACCGTACGAATTGACTGCCGAAATGGTGGAGCCGGGCCAGGCTAACTTCATTACCCGCGATGCGTTGCTTCAGTTCCTGCGTGAAAACGGAGAAATTGCGCTGCGCGTGGCAGAACAACTCAGCCGCAACTACTACGAAGCCTTCGAGGAAGTCCGCATGTTGGGGCTGGCAAGTTCACCATCAGAGAAACTGGCCACGCTGCTGCTTTCGTGGACGGCAAACGCGGTGAAATCGTCTGATCCTTCGCGCATTACGATGACGCTCACCCATGAAGAGATCGCGGAGATGATCGGGACCACGCGCGAGACCGTCAGCCGGCTGTTCTCTGAGTTCAAGAAGAAGCAATTGCTTCAGTTGAAGGGCACTACCCTGATTATCCGCAATAAATCTGCCTTGGAAAAAATGGTCCACTCCTGAAGGCCAGGATCCTAGCCTGGACGTTCTCGGCCCGCCGCAGCCCCACAGTGAGGTCGCGACGCACGAGTCTATAGGGCAGGCCGAGCCAGGTCGCCAGGCTCATAAAGACAGAGCGGGTCGCTGGCCAAGGGATTGCCCGTGTGCGCAAAGGCGCGCGCCCTCGACCCCCCGCAGATTTGTCCGAGATCGCAGATTCCGCACTTGCCCTGAAACTGCTTCGGCGCATGGAGTGCGCGGAAGAGCGGAGAATCGCGATAGATTTCAACCAGCGAACTGCTACGCACATCACCGCACGACAGCGGCAGAAACCCCGAGGGATACACCTTGCCCAGATGAGATACGAATACGATCCCGTGACCGTCACGAACCTGGAACCCACCATAAACTGAACTTGACTTCATCTCTGCCGAGCTGGTGTGGGAGGCAATCATACGATTCATAGCAATGCGCCGGTAAGACGGGGCTTCCGTCGTCTTGATCGCGAACGGGGCTGCCGCAGTCAGATCGAAAACCCAGTTCATCAGTTCTTCCCCACGCTCGGGCGAGACTTCGCGCAGAGCCTTGCCGCGGCCGACTGAAATCAGAAAAAACAGGCTCCAGCGCATGACCGGAAAGGTTGTCAGCCGCTGATAAATTGCGGGCAAGTCGTCGGCAGTTTCCGCAGAGACCAGGGTATTGACTTGAATTGGCAATCCAATGCGTCCGGCATGCTGCGCCGCCGCCACGGTTCGCTCGAAGCAGCCCGGAACTGCGCGGATGGCGTCGTGCCGCTGGGCGGTTGATCCATCAATGCTCAGACCGAGACTCTGGATGCGATGTCTCTTCAAACTATCCAGGGCGTCCGCAGTTAAAGCAGGGGTAGCGCTTGGTGTAATAGAGACCTGCAGACCCAGCCCGCAAGCGTGGTCGATCAGTTCGTACAGATCGTGTCGGCTCAGCGGATCGCCACCGGTGAGAATCAGGTGTGGAAGGGGATCGCCGAACTCGACAATCTGCTGCAGGAACTCTTTGCTTTCAAGATGCGTCAGCTCCATCGGATGGGGAGAGGGAATGGCCTCAGCGCGGCAGTGTTTGCACGAGAGGGCGCATGCCTGGGTCATTTCCCAGTACACAATCATCGGGCTTCTGGAATAATCCCTCCCAATGCCATGGTTCCTGTGGCTCGGCATGATCCTTCCTCTCTTCTTCGGCGAGACTTACTCGACGCGACTCGCGCGCAACGGCCCAACCATAGCAATCACGAGGAGGTCCAGCCGTGATCCAAATCACAGGAAGGGGTGATCCTAAGCAATGATCAGTTTCCTAGACTGCCAGGAAAGCGTCTGAGTTAGACCACCTCGGTGATTCGCATCCCATAGTTACCATCCACAATTACTACTTCTCCCCGGGCCACGATGCGGTCGCCCAGCAGGAGCTCGGCCGGGTCCTGGAGGGATTTGTCCAACTCGATCACCGATCCGGATCTTAACTCGCCAATCTCGCGCAACGGCAAACGCCGCTCGCCGAAGCGGAGGGTGACATCAATCTCCACATTCTCGAGCAGGGAGACATTGGTACTGTTTTCTGTGTGTGACGACTGGGCGTCAGCATTAGTTGTGCCTGATGCCCAGTCCGCAGCGAAAAGCAATTGAAATTCGACGTTTCGAGAGGCTCCATCTGTTCCCGTCAATGAGAATTGTCTGGCCGGAGTCCAAGGCAGGGCTTTGGCGAGTTGCAGTTTGACCTGGGTCCCTTTCAGAGCCTGTCCCGCTTTCTCGCACGCTTCCGCCAGAAGCGCTCGTACCGCTTGCGCGTGCTCGGGCTGGAACTGGGTAGGAGGCGCAGGCGTTCCGCCCAGGGCGGCCGCCAGAGTGAGAGTACTCTCCAGGCTGATCTGGATCGCCGCTTCCGTCTTCGAAGGTTCTGCCACCAATAGCATCGTAAGCAGCTGCGTGCCCGCGGGAAATGACCTCGGTTTTTCATTCAGGGTGACATTCCAGGCCGCAGAAGTCTTTGCGGAAAACGCCTGGGCGGCGGCGGTTGGCAATGCTTCAACAAACAGGTCAATTGGATTGCGGCTCATATAGCGGTCCCCTTTTCCGGCTGACTTTGTGGCAGGCGATCGAGCAGTTGCACTCCGCGATGACGTCCGCTACGAACCGGGACGCCCTCAAACGAATCGTGACCTTCGATCTTGAGCACGGCCGGAGTCCGCACCGAGACTCCCAGGGAAAGTATTTTCCCGACGCGAAGGTTCAATAGGTCGTTTGCCGGCACTTTGCCTCCCAATAACGCCAGCTCAATCCCAAAAGTGGCGCCGAGCAACTGTTCAGCGAGTTTGGCGTTCATCGTGCCCTTTCGAGAGGACTCGGGTGCGGATGTGGCAGTTGCCCCCAGAAATGCGCCCAGCGCAGGTACCGGCAGCATCAGCTGGAAATCGCCTCCGGACGATTCCAGGTTCGCGGAAAAGCTGAACACCAGAGCATTGTCGTTGGCGGAAAATAGTCTTTGCAGTTGAGCTGACGACTGCCGTGTCCCCATCGAAACGGAGACACTGAAGAACCGCCATGCGGCTCGCAATTCCTGGCAAATCAACTGCACGAATTCTTTGGCGATCTGATCTTCGATTTCGGTAACTTCTCGCGACGGCTCACTGGGGCTGGCACTGCCTCCGAGCAGGCGATCCACAATGGGGAACAGTAGCACGGAGTCAATTTGCAGCAATCCAATGTCGGCTTGCGAACCGAGTTGCAGCGACACCAGATACGAACTGCCCGCTTTCTCGATAAAAGTCCGACAAGGGATCTGCTCCGAAGATCGAAGCCCGGTCTCGCAAGTCAGTCCGAGCCGGCTGTGGAGTGCCTGGGTGAATAGAGGCGCAAATGCTTCACTAGCCTGAACCAGCGGGGCGAGACGCGCTTTGTCGATGCCGCCGACCACGCGGAAATCGCAAGGCTGGACCCTCTCCGGCGCAATATTGTCGTTGGCGACAACCGCGCCTTCCGCCCTCGTAGATGTTGATTGAGCGAGAGTTCCCATTTGGGTCACCGGAATGTGTCCTCTTTGAGTTGCATTGCCTGAATTGCCGTGCGAAGTTTGGTGATGGCGAGCGAATGGATCTGCGATACCCGTGACTCCGCCAGGTCCATGACCTCTGCGACCTCCCGCATGGTCAACTCCTCGCGATAGTAGAGCGAAATGACCATTTGTTCCTTCGCCGAAAGTGTTTCGATAGCCTGAGTGAGGTAGTCGCTCCGTTCGGAGCGCAGGCAGATTTCGAACGGGCTTTCGTTCTCGTTGGCAGGGGCGTTTTCGATGAGGTCCTGGGCCTCGGAATCATCGAAGCGCGACCCCACCATCTGGCCCACGATGTGCAAGCCATCGAGGCGCCGAAGTAAGGTGTGCAGCTCGGAAACTTTCAAGTCAAGATCGGCGGCGACCTCGTCTTCCGTGGGCTGGCGTCCCAGCTTATTGGCCAGCTTGGTGATACTCTCTGCCACATTCCGGCCTTTTTTTCGCAGGGGACGCGATCCCCAATCGAGGGCGCGCAAGCTGTCGAGAATCGCTCCACGAATGCGGAACGACGCGAACGATTTCAGCGATGCGTTCTTGTTTGGGTTGTATTTGCGCACCGCTTCGATTAGCCCCAGCACGCCTGCGTGCACCAGGTCTTCCAGGGGAACGTGTTGCGGCAAGCGTTCATGGATCCGCCGCGCCAGGTAGTACACCTGCGACAGTTCGGATAAAATGAGCTGGTTGCGTGGTTCGTTCTCCGATAAGACGTCGGTATAACTGGCTTCTGGCATTGTCATTTCATCCTCTCTTCAAGTCGTCACCGCAGCGAACCTACCGACTGCACTGGAACCAGCGGCGGGATTTCAGTGGGCGCCAGGACCACAATCTTGGGTAAAAAGGGTTCCAACAACCGGCGCAGGTAAAAGCGGCCCGGCGACGTGCACAGCAACACAGGCGGGGCGTTAAGCGCTTGTTCTCCAAACAACGTGCGCAGGCCCTCCAGCACGCGACGAGCAGTTGAGGGCTGCAGGGCCATGCTGGCGGTGTTGACGGACTGCGCGCTGGCTGCGCGGCTGCACTCTTCTTCGATGGCGCGATCGAGCGTGACCACTTTGAGCTCTCCGCGCTCATCCAGCAGTGGCCGGACCAGCGCTCGTCCCAGCGCATGGCGGACAGCCTCGTTCAGCAGCACGGGATTCTTGCTTATGCCCGCGGTTTCAATCAGAGTTTCCAGGATTGTGCCCAGGTCGCGAATTGACACTTGCTCGCGTAACAGTTGTTGCAAGACTCTTTGGACCTCGCCCAGGGTCAAGAGTTTGGGTACGAGTTCTTCCACTAACTTGGGGTGGGACTCGCTCAACCGGTCAATCAAGCGCTTGGTTTCGTGGCGACTGAGTAACTCGTGCGCATTCTGGCGGATGATTTCTCCCAGATGAGTGGCCAATGCGGCGGTTTGGTCTACGACCGCGTAACCAGCAGCCAGAGCCTGAGCCTGCTGTTCCTTGCTGATCCACTTAGCGGGCGCGCCAAAGGCGGGGTCACGAGTGTCCACCCCCGCCAGGGCGGGCGGGTTGGGTTGTGAACTGATGGCCAGCAGGCAATCGCGCCGCATCTCCCATCGCGCGATCTCCACCCCGCGCAGGTGGATCACATATTCCAGGTCCTTGATGGTCAGATTGTCAGTGATGTGTATGGACGGAACCAGGAAGCCGAGTTGTGTCGCCAGGTGCTTGCGCAGCGCCTTGACCTTGGTCAGCAACTGCCCGCCCTTGTTGGCGTCCACTAAAGGCACAAGGCCGACACCGACCTCAAGCATGAGGTCATCCAGCTTCAATGCAGCGTCCATCGGGTCAAGGGTCGGTGATGGAGCATTCTCGGGCTTGCCTGCCAACGTGGTGGAGACCGGCTTGCCTTCGATCGTTTCCGGTTTCGCGCGGCGTGCCAGCACCGCCATGATTACCGCCATGAGAATGAAAGAAAGCTTTGGCAGTCCTGGAATGAGAGCAAGTCCGGTCATAACCGCCGCAGCAATCCACAGGGGACGGCTGTTACCGAACAACTGCTTGCCTAAATCCGTCGAGAGGGTGCTGTCAGAGGAAGCTCGCGTGACCACCATGCCGCCGGCCACCGAGACCAGCAGCGAGGGAATCATGGTGACCAGGCCATCGCCGACGGTCAGAACGGTGTAGGTCTTCAGGGCTTCCTGGAAGGGGACGCCCTGCTGGATGACGCCGATGAGAAAGCCAGCGATGATGTTGATGGCGGTGATCAGAATAGTGGCCAGCGCATCGCGCTGATTGAAACGGGCTGCGCCGTCCATGGCGCCGTAGAACTCCGCTTCGTGCGCGATCTGCTCGCGACGGGCTCGGGCCTGTACTTCATCGATAAGACCGGCGTTGAGGTCGGCGTCGATTGCCATCTGCTTGCCGGGCATGGCATCGAGGGTAAAACGCGCCGTGACTTCCGCCGTTCGCACCGCGCCGTGACTGACCACGATGTACTGGATGGCGATCAAGGCGAGAAACAAGACAAAACCGACAACGTAGTTGCCGCCCACCACGAATTGGCCAAAGGCCTCAATCACGCGTCCTGCTGCCGAAGCTCCTTCCGCCCCGTGCAGAAGGATTCGCCGGCTGCTGGCAAGGTTGAGGGACAGGCGGAACAGCGTCATCAGCAGGAGCAAGCTGGGGAAGACGGAGAATTGTGCCGGACGGAGGATCTGGACCGCAGTAAGCAAAACCAGCACGGAAGCCGTCATGCTGAAGGCCAGCATGATGTCCAGCAAAAAGCTCGGCATCGGCACCAGCATGACGAACACCATGCTGACGGCCGCGGCCGGCACGATCCAATCAACCGTGGATCGCGCAGCCAGTTTCGGTTTGGTGATGGCGGCCATTATCGTCTCTCAGTTGCTGCCTGACGCTTCACTTGTTCCTGTGCTCGGTAAACGAATGCCAACACTTCCGCGACCGCGGTGTAGAGCTTGGCGGGAATGCTTTGCCCGACGTCCACTGTCTTGTAAAGCGCCTGCGCCAGTGCTGGATTTTCCAGCACTGGAATTTCCTTCCAGCGCGCAATCTGCTTCATCTTTTGCGCCAACAGGTTTCGGCCTTTTGCCACCACAACGGGCGCGTCCATGTCCATGTGATAGAGAATCGCCACGGCAAAGTGGGTCGGGTTGGTGACCACAACGGTGGCCTTTTCGGTTTCACGCAACATCAACTGCCGCCGCATCTGTCGCTGCAATCGCCGGATGCGCATCTTGATTTGGGGGTTTCCGTCGGAATCCTTGGTTTCCTGCCGCATCTCCTCGCGCGACATGCGCAGGTCGCTCTCCGACTTTCGCCAGGTGAGGAAGTAATCCACCAGCGCCCATGCCAGCAGCACCAACGCGGACTTCCATGCGACCTCGAAGATGATCATCAGCAGGAAGCGAGTGAACGACCAGAAACTGATGTTGGAGGCGATCACAATCGAGATCCAGTGATCCCGAAGCGTGGAGAAGCCGACGTAGCCAATGGCGGCGAACGGCAGCAGTGACTTCAAGAGCCCGCTCAGGCCAGTGAGGGAAAAGATCTGGCCCAGTTTCTTGGCCGGGCTGAGTCTCTCAATTTTGGGAACCAGGGCCTCGGGCGCGAACACAAGTCCACCCTGCGCGAGACCGCCCACCAGCGACAGTGTCCAGGCCGTCGCCATCACTGGCACTACACACTTGGCGAGCGTCCATCCCGTCCATATAAGTAAGGAGGCGCTGGGCGTTAGCGCGTCTCCGCTGGAATACTCAAATGTGTGTCGCAGCAGGTTCCGCCAGGCCTCGATTCCCGCAAAGCCCTGCCATGCCACCAGGCCGAATGCGCCGGACACAGCCAGAATGCTGGACAAATCACGCGAGCGTGGAACCTGGCCTTGCTCTCGCGCCTTTTGCCGGCGCCGCGGTGTCGGTTTTTCTGTCTTGTTGTCGCTCATGACCGTGCCGCCAGATGCAGAAGATGCTCCGTGAATCCCACGGATTCCGTGAAGTAACGCTCGAACAGTGCCGGCCAGTAGCGGATCACCATGACCAGCAGTCCTACGCCCAGCATGCTTTTGAGCGCCGGGCCCAGCAATATCAAAGGCATTTGTGGAGAAGCCTTGCCCAGGAATCCCAGAATCACATCTGCTACCAGGGTCACTGCCAGCACCGGAGCCGCGATCTGCAGTCCGGCGCCCAGCACGCCCGCAATCCCATGCAGCAACTCTGTGGTCAAGCCGCGATTCAGATGGACTGCGCCGGGCGCGAGGTACTCAAAACTGTGGGCGATTCCGCGAAGGATCCAATGATGTACATCCAGTTGCAGAAACAGAAGGAAGGCCACGGTCTGGTGAAACATGGCGACCACCGTGGTGTCCACCTGGGTTTGGGGGTCAAGTATGTTGACCAGCGAATATCCCATCTGCACGCCCAGCACCGCTCCGGCCAACTGCGCTGCTTCAAATACAAAATTCGTGACCAGCCCGATGGCGACTCCGAGCACAAACTCCCGCGCCACCACTCCCGGCCACTGCGTCAGCGTGACAATTCCCACCTGCGCGGAATACACGGGATACAAGACCGCTGTGATGAGCAGTACCAGGATCGCCTTGATGCGGGACGGGATTGCGCCATTGCCGAAGAACGGGGCGAACAGCATCAGCCCCGAAATTCGGATCCCGATCACCAGCGGCCCGCTCAACAGTTCAGTCAGAGAAAGTTCCATTTGTCGGCCTATCTCACGTACGGATGAAAGTCGGACAGCAGCTTCACGGTGTATTGACCCATCTGGCGCCACATCCACGGCATCATGAAGAAGGCGGCTGCCGCCACGGCCAGGAGCCTCGGGACGGCCGATAGTGTGGCTTCCTGCAGTGAAGTCAGCACCTGAACGACGTTCACCAGCAAACTCACTGCCACCGCGATGGCCAATATCGGCACCGCCAGCATCAGCACCTCGAGCAGTGTGTGACGGCAAATCTCCACCACCTGCGCATCCGGCATCAGCTAAAGCTCCTCATCAACGAACCGATTAACAATCCCCACCCATCCACCATGACAAACAACAGAAGCTTGAGCGGAGTTGAGATGACCACCGGCGGCAGCTGCAACATGCCGACTGAGGTAGTGATCGAAGCCACCACCATGTCAATCACCATGAAGGGGAGAAAGAGAATGGCGCCGATCTGGAATCCTGCTTTGAGTTCCGAGAGAATATAAGCAGGTACCAGTATCCGCATCGCAAGATCGTTCGGATCGTGGGGGCGCTGCTGCTTGGCAAGGTCGACAAAAAGCGCCACATCCTTTTCCCGTACGTAGTGCACCATGAACTCATGGATAGGAACGGTGCCACGCTGCACAGCATCCATCGAATTGATTTGTCCTGTCTGCAGCGGCTCCAGCGCCTGGGTGTAGATTGACGCACCCACCGGCTGCATCAGGAAGAAAGTCAACACCAGGGCCAAGCCGATCAGGGTCTGATTACTGGGTGTGCTCTGCAGCCCAAGCGCCTGCCGGAGAAAATGAAAGACAATGAGCAAGCGCGCGAATGGCGTCATGCACATCAGCAGGGACGGGATCAGCGTCAGGAATGTCAGCAGGGCTACGATTGTCCACGAGGAAGAACTGGATCCCGCAGCGCCGGGCATGGTGATACGAATCTCGTTCGCAGGAGTCGGCGTGACTGCCGGCGTCGCCTTGGATGAAGCTGAGGCCGACACGGTGCCCAGCATGAGGGTAGCCAGAAAAACTCGGATGAACCGTGACCAGGCGGTCATGAGATATTCGCCGCCTCCTGGTCAAGAGCTGCGGCAAATGTCTTGGTTTCCTGCAGGCGGGTCAGCAGTGAGACGGCGCTGGAAGATCCGCCGATCAGGAATCTTTCCTCATCGACCTGGACCACTGCGACGAAGCGCTTCTCGCCGAGCGAGACGGTTTCGCATACCCGCAAATTCTTGCGCGCTTGCTGTGCCTTGGCGCGCAGCACAATCCACTTGAGAACGTTCCAGATCCGGGCCAGCAGGGTTTGGCTCCAGTCTCCAACGCCCGGAAGAGTACGTGACTTATCCTGGACAGGCTGCAAGGGTTCGACTTGAGAGAGTGTGTTCATGCCAATTCCGTTATTCGTATGGCCAGTTGGTCATTCACCGCTTCGAATCGTCCCCACCCCAGCAGGATCTTGTTGACCCTCACGGGCACGTCATTGGCGACTGGTGTCGCCGTCTGTACCACGGACCCTGCGCGCAGTTTGAGCAGGTCGCCCACCGTGAACTTGGGCACCGCAATCTCTGCCGTCGTCTTGCAGCGAAGCCAGTGGTAGGCCTCGATGGGGCTGTTCCCGCTTTCCTGCGCTTGCAGGACCTCCGGACGCACCGGCACAACTTGGGCTGTAGCCATTCTGTTTTTCTCGTGCTGCTGAAAGGGGCAACGCGAAGTCGGAACTCCGCGAAGCAATGGAGGTGCAATCACTCTGCCAGTGGCGAGCTGACGAGGGAGGGTCAACGGATGCTTGTGCTCTAACTCGAAAGTGACAGAGAAAGCGAGACTTAACGCCCAGCGATTACGCCGGCATAAGTGCCGGAGCTGGGCCGTTTTCAATTAGAGCGGGAGTAGAAGACGCGACTTTCCAGCGCAGCGGGGAACCGCGCCGGATTCGCTCTAATCTTCAACTAACTTTCAGCGGTTAACCTTTCAGTTCTACAACTGCTTCATGTTGATGGTGTCTTGCGTGAGCTGGTCGAATGTCGTTACTACTCGGGCATTCGCCTGGTAGCCACGCTGGGTCACGATCATGTTGGAGAACTCGGTCGCAATGTCCACGTTCGATTGTTCCAATGAACCGCCCGTGAGCGTGCCACGTCCACCGCTTCCAGCTACGCCGATCGCTGGAGCACCGGAAGACAAGGTAGTCTGGAAGCTGTTCTGCCCCACCCGCAACAGGCCCTGCGGATTGGCAAAATTCGCCAGCACGATCTGACCCAGGGCCAGCGTCTGGTTGTTGGTAAAGGTTCCCTCGATAGTTCCGTCAGAGGTGATGCTGAAGTCGGAGAGCGTTCCGCTGCCGTAGCCGTTCTGGAAAGTGTTGGCAGTGGCGCTGGGAGCCGACGATTGAGTGAGCAAGGAATTCCCAGCCGCATCCTGGAGATTCCAGGTCATGGTTATGTTCGAGGCGCCGTCCGCCAATCCGGTAATTGCGATGCCGGTCACGGGCGCGGCGGGCGTAGCCAGTGTGCCGTCCGGATTGAAGGTGATGTTGCCCGTCGAAATTACCGTGGGCGCCCCCGTCCCACCGGTGTCGGCGGCAGGGAGGCTAAGCTGGTAACTCCATGCGTTGGAGGCTGTCTTGGTGAACTGATAAGTCACCACGTGAGACACGCCCAGGGAATCGAAGACGGTGACGGGCGTCGAAAAACTATCGCCCACCGCCGAGCTGGCATCCAGATTGGTCTGAGTCTGGATCGATGTCGTTGCAGCTCCGGGAATAAGTTGTCCCTGGCTGATCAGGAGCGGCGCCAGGGTTTGGGACGGACTGATAATGCCATTCACCGCCGGATATCCCATCACCAGTTGCCCCTGCTGCGTGGTTAACTGGCCCTGGGCATCGACCGTGAAGTTGCCCGCCCGGGTGTACTGCTCCACTCCATTTTTTTGGGTCACAAAAAGGCCATTGCCGGTGATGGCCACATCCGTGGGCACGCCGGTGCCTTCGAGGTTGCCACCGGTGAAAGTAGGGGTGACGGAGCCGAGGGCCACACCTTCACCAACCTGGATCGGATCATTGGCTCCGTTGGTCCCGAACGCCTGATAGAAAAGATCGGTAAAGGATGCCCGGCTCTCCTTGAATCCTACGGTGTTGAGGTTGGCGAGATTGTTGGAAATGACTGCCAGCGCTTGCGACGCGGCTGTCAATCCGGAAAGTGGAATTGAAAAATTGGGCATGGTCTTAGGCTCCTGTGGGGGACGTTGTGGGTTGCGACGGCGTGGTTGGCGTAGTAGTGCCCTGCATCAATTGGCGGATTTGAATCAGCTCGTTAAGCTGGTTCATGGACAACATCTGTCCAACCATCTGTGTCGGGTCCATGGGCGAAGTCGGATCCTGGGTCTTGAGCTGCGCCACCAGGAGCTGCAGGAACAGATCGCTGGAGCTGTTAGCCAGCGTGTCCGAGGTTGAATTGGTGGAACCGGTAGAACTGCCTTGCGCCGCATGTTGGGCAGCTATGGCGGATGCTGCGATGGGATTGATCGTCATAGTCATTTCTCCTTCACACTTTCTTACTGCGATTTACGGCTGCTAAATGCGAATGTCTAACCTGCCGCCGGAATCGAGCGTCTCCGCCAATACTGGGAGCGACGTTTCCGCTTCTGATTTTGTGATGTTGTAATTCTGCGGCCGCCATGTCTGCGGCTGTGCATCCTGGCTCAAGCCTGAGGAAGTGGCGAAACTCTGCCCCTGAATCACGATGCTTGCCACCGAAACCTGCTGGTCGGCGAGTTTGTGATACAGGGCCGGCAGGTCCGCCGTCATGGATTTGGCGACGTCGTTGTGTTCTACGGAAATCTGCGCGCTGAACATGTGCCGCGCCACCGAAGTCCGGATGTCTATGTTGCCGAACTCCTGGGTCTGCATCCCCACGCGAAATTCGGATTGACCCATGCCCTGGACAAGCTTCGCCGTAGTTACGGGGGATGGCACGGAAGTTGGACGAGCTTCATCCGGCCCGTCCGTCTCTGCCACAGCAGTTTGAGAAGACGGTGTGCCGGTAGTCTGCTTCAAAGCTATTGCCTTGGCGTGAGTATCCGAATGAGTCCCCAGTGTCACGCCGGCGATGTCCTTGCTGTTTGTGGCGACGGATCGTGTCAGCCCATCCACCAGGTTGCCGGCCTCCGCGTGCGCAATCTTTCCACGCTGAATCGACACTGTCCTGGTGTCTTTGATACCGCGGTCCTTGATTTCACGGTCTTTGATTTTCGGCGATGTGGCTAGCGAGGTCCGCGGGGATCCATCACTCAATCCTGCTGCCGGGTTAGGATCGACTGGGCCGGATGCTTGCGCAGGCTTTGCCGTTATCGACTTGTCGAGTATCTCGCTTGCGGATGATGCTGGAGTTGGTTCGAGCATTGCCGCGGGAGTTGCTGCATCAACCGCTGAAGGCGCCTCTGGAAAGCAGTTCACGGCGGCAGGCGCATACGTGGGCAGGTTTGCCTGAATGGAGTCGGGTGCCGGCGTGGAAACTTGCTTCAACAGCTCGGTGCTCAGTGGTTGATTGGATCCATCGTCGGAAGACTTCTTTGCTGTCGTGCTGGTTGGGGGAGATGCGACCATTGGCGCCGCCGGTTCCTTGCTTTGCTTTACGCCATCCGCGGGCGCTGGACGTTCAACCCAGGGTGTCTTGCCCCTGGGCGTGGGCGTCAATTCATTTTGAAAGTCGCCCTTGATGACGGTGGGCGCTTGCGTCTCCAGTTCACTGAACAAGGATGGCGGGGCGATTGTCTCCGGCGTATCTGGGACGGTAGGGGGCTTGATGGAAGCCGTATTCGTCAGTTTCTCGCCGCTATCGCTCGCTGTTCGGCCAGTGAACATCGCCGGATCTTTCAACGTAGCCTTGAGGTTCGGCAAGCCGACTCGTGCGGTCACTGCCTCCGGCTTCGGCGTGTGATCGAGTAAAGGTGCGGGAAGAGTGGGCAACGGGACAGTCAGTTCAGGGTGTGCTGCCGCGGAACCCGGATCAGCAGATTCATTGCTCTTGCGGGTCTCAGTTTCGCCGAACGGGCTGGTCACAGGTTTTTTCCCTGCGGTCGATTCCTTCGCTGGAGCCTGCGTCGGGCTGGCGGTTGAACTCTCCACCCCAAACAACGCCGCGGCGATCGCCCTGAAATCCTGACCGGAGTTCGCGGGCGAGCCTGCCAGCAGCAAATCGGCCAGCGATGCATTGGCGGGCTGCAGGGGAGCAGCGCTGTGTGCGGACACGGTTCCGGAGGTGGGTGGCGTTATATTCACAAGACAGTCTCAGTCGCAAGACAAATAAGCACGCGGGAGGCCAAAAGGTGTCCGGCTTTGGGATCGAGGCCGGAGCGGGAAAATCTGTTGCGGGCTAAAGACTTGGGAAGGATGTGCCGATAAGGCTCATGACGGAAACGCCGCAGAGGTGTGTACTGGGCAAGGTTTGCCTATTGTTGCTAGGCAAACTGTGCCTAGTCGCGCACTCGCGTGCGCGTCAGGTACAAGTCATCCAGCGTCTTTTGTTCCTGGCGTTTCTGCTGCAATTGATAAGCGTGACGCTGCCGCTCTCGAAGTTCGCTGAGGACCTGACGGTCCTGGCGTGCGGTTTGATAAACCCCGAGCTGAGTAAGACGCTGCGTTTCGAGTTGCTGAAGCTGCACGCGCAGCTCATCCGCCGCCCCCTTGAGTTCCAACTCGCGTTCAGTAATTTCCATGAGATGAGCGGCGGGTAGCTTGAGGGCCAAATCTTTTTCCCGCTGTTCTCGTATGCGCACTTGTTCCGCATCAACCTGCTGCAGCTTGTGTTCAGCCTCGATGATCTGCCGCACAATGAGAAGCAAGGCGGCCTCCTCGGAATGTTCTACGCTCTCGCGAAAGCGCAGCACCGCATCGAGAGTAAAACGGAATGCCATATCTAGGCGGGCAGGGCGAGCAGCCGCTTTGCCGTTTCCGCGGGCGACGGAATTTCGGTTGGGTTTTGTTGCAGGAATGAATTAATCGCCGGCAAGGCAGCAATGGCTCTGTCGAGCAGCGCATCCGTGCCTGGCTTGTAGGCGCCAATGCGGATCAGATCCTCGGCGCGCGCATATGCAGCCAGCAGCATTCGCACCTTACCCGCCATCTCCATCTGCTGCGGACCGCAAATCGCCGGCATCAAGCGGCTCAAACTGTCGAGCACCGAAATTGCCGGGTAGTGATTGCGCACCGCCAGATCGCGGTTCAGCACGACGTGTCCATCAAGCAGGGAGCGCGCTGTGTCCACCAGGGGATCCTGCTGGTCGTCGCCCTCCATCAGGACCGTATAAAACCCGGTGATGCTTCCGGTGGAAAACCGCCCAGCGCGTTCGATAAGCTTTGCCATCATGGCCAGAACCGAGGGCGTGTAGCCTTTTGCCGTGGGTGGTTCGCCTGCCGCCAGACCGATTTCACGCTGTGCCATGGCAAATCGGGTGAGTGAATCGAGGACCAGCAGAACGTGTTTTCCGCGGGCTGAGAAATACTCCGCGACAGCGGTTGCGGCCAGCGCCGCGCGTATGCGCAGTAGAGGCGACTGGTCTGAGGTTGAAGCTACTACCACTGACCGCCGGCGGCCTTCTTCGCCTAGCGCCTTGAGGAAGTCTCCTACCTCGCGGCCTCGTTCTCCGACCAGTGCGAGTACGGTCAGATCAGCGGCTGTCGCCCGAGTCATCATGCCTACCAGAGTCGTCTTGCCGACACCGCTGCCGCCAAATATGCCGACTCGCTGGCCCCGTCCGCAGGCCACAAATCCGTCAATGGCGCGAATGCCGCAGGTCAGCGGCTCGCTGATTGGAACGCGGCTCAAAGGATGGGGCACCGTGCCATCTATGGCAACAGTTCGCGTGGCCCGATATTCGCCGAGAGAATCTAGGGGATTGCCGCGCGCGTCAATGACCCGCCCTAACAACTCCGGCCCTACGCGCAACGAAGGACGTGCCCCCCAGGTCACGATGTGATCGCCGAAGCGGATGCCCTGGGGCTTGTCCAATGGCATGGAGAGAACGGTCGATCCGCGAAAGCCGACGACCTCGCCGGGGAACAGATTTCCATTGGAGTCTTCCATCTCGCAGGATTCGCCAACCGAGCAGAATGGACCCACTGACTCCACCAGATTACCCACGACGTGGGTGACCCGCCCCCTCCAGCGCAGAGTAGAAGAGTGGTGCAGCCACTGGGTGTAGGCGTCGAGGATTGCGTCGCTCATTTCTGGTCAGGCCTCTGTGCCAGCAGATCAAAAAATCCCTGTTCGATTTCCTTTAGCTGCGCGTCCAGGCCGAGCTCCGTGGTCCCCAGTTCCGTTTCCAGAATGCAGTTGTGGGCTTCAACCAACGGATCAGCTTTGACCTCCAGCCGGATCTCCCGGTTGGCATTGCCTTCAAAGTAGCGGTTCCAGTCGCCGACTTCTTCGGGCCGTACCCGGACCGTAGCCGTGGTTCCATGTTGAAGTTTCTCCATGGCAACCTTCACCAAGGCCGCCACCAGCATGCGATCCACCTGGGCCTCGCGGTGCAAAATCTTGGCCGCGATGGCCAGCGCCAAATGAACCAACTCGATCTCGGCGCGAGAGTAATATTCGTTGGTCTTTTGGGCAAAAGCCCGAAGAGCCTCGGCCACCCTAGTTCTTTCCTCTGTTAGTTGTTTGTCGAAGGATTCCTGGGCTTGTTGGAGCCCTTCACGAATCCCTTCGGCGTGGGCCGCAGCCAGCTTCAAGTCCAGTTGATCCGATGTTTCTCGACCGGCAGGTCCGTTCTGAGACGTAACGCGGCTTTCGACCGCGGACGTCGCCGCGGTAGGGTTAACCCTTCCAGGCTCCAGGTATTCGAATGCTTCAACCGCCGCCGGCTCAGGCAACGAACTCATCATCTGCCTCCGCTCTCAATGCGATCTTGCCTTCCGCTTCGAGTTGACGGGCGGCGGCGATGACCTCCTGCTGGGCCTTAGCGACATCCTTGCCGCGCACCCGGCCGAGCACATCCATGTCTTCCTTCAGCATTTCGACCGCACGCGATGACATGGCCTTGAAAATGTGCTCCTTCACCGGGTCGCTCGCTCCCTTGAGCGCCAGTGCAAGCGTCTTCTTGTCCACCGCGCCCAGCAGGTCCCGCAGGGCGGTTTCCGGGACTCCAATCAGGTCCTCGAAGGTGAACATGAGATTTCGAATGTTGCCGGCCAGTTCGGAGTTCTCTTTCTCAATCGCGTCCAGAATTGCCCGGGATGTGGCTGGTTCCAGCTGGTTCATCAGGCCGGGTACGGTGTCCGCTCGCGCCGGGCCCGCCTTCTTCTCGAAACCGCCCTGCTTAAGTTTCTGGGTGAGGACGTTGCTGATGGTCTCCGCCGCGTCGGGCGAAAAGTCCTGCAATTGAGCGATGCGCTTCACCACGTCAATCTGTAACTCGCTTGGCAGCTTGGAAAGAATTGGCGAAGCGTGCTGCGGTTCCAAATGCGCCAGGACCAGCGCTATGGTCTGGGCATGTTCTTTTTCCAGGAGAGCCGCCAGTTGTTTGGGATCGGTATTTCGCAGCCAGTCAAGCTTGCCCGCGCCGCTGCGCTGCACGTGTGTAGCTTTTAAAGCCAGCTCTTTTCCGGTTTCTTCACCGAACGCCTTTTTCAGCAACCGCGTCGCGTAGTCGGCTCCGCCCTGGATCACAAACCGGTGAGCAGCGGCCTGTTGCTGATACTCCTCGAGTACCTGCTGTGCCAGTTCGGGTGGGATAGCGTCAAGAGACGCAACCTCGGCCGCAATCTGTTGGACATCGGATGAAGAGAGCTGGCGGCAGATTACGGCCGCTGCTTCTTCTCCCAGGACGGTAAGGAGAATCGCTGCTTTACGAGCTCCGCTCAAAGCGGACTTGGCGCGCGCGCCGCTCACTGCGTTCCCTCACGCAGCCAGGCCTGGACCAGGCGTCCGGTCACAGCGGGCTCGCTCTTTGCCTTCTCGGTGAGCTGTTTCTGCAGTCCCATCGAATGTCGTTCCGCATCGGACAACGTCATGACCTCCGATGAACCGGGAACGCTGGCTGCCATCTCCGCCTTTAACTGTGCCGCCGACCGGTCGGGCAACTGGCTGAAAGCAGAAAGGGCCTGCTTCTTGATGGGACGCAACAGGAGAACGTACGTAAGCAGGAACAGGACAAAGATGACTGCGTATCGAATGACCGAGGACCAGTCATTCACCACAACACGGATGCGATCCACTTTGCTCGGCGGAGCAGGGGATTGCTGCGGCGATTGCTGGAAGGAGAGGTTCTGAACGGCCAGCGTGTCGCCTCGTTTCTCATCCAGACCGATCGCAGCCGCGGCCAGGACTTCAATTTGTTTTAGCTCTTCCGGAGTGCGCTTTCGCCGGGTCTCCGAGGTCTTGCCGTTTGCCTGCTGAGTATCGACCGCATCGTCAATCAGCAGCGCAGCCGAAATCCGCCGGATTCTTCCCACCGGCTGGAGAATGTGCCGGACCACTTTGTCCACGGCGTAGGTAGCGTTCTGGGTCTTTGAGGACTGGACGGTGTCGTCAACCTCTTCTTCCGACTTGGCAGGGGTGGTGGCGTTGGGAACATTGCTGGCGGTCCCCGGAACTCCGCCGGTAGTCTCTCCACCGGACGTTTTCTCTTCTGAGGTCTGCATGGTAACCGCGACCGCGCTCTTGGGATCGTAGGTTTCCTGATTTTCCTCGCTGCTGCTGGTGTCGTAATCCACATTCACGCTGGCGCGTATGCGTTGCGCTCCCACCACCGGTTCGAGCGTGCTGACCAACCGCCGGGAAAGTTGGTCCTCCAGTTCCGCGTCAGCCGGCGATCCTGGCCGGTGCGGAGTGAATGGTTGATTGGTGTCTGCGTCGGTGATGGTCACGTTGTGCGGACTCAGTTTGTCCACCGCGCCCGAAACCAGGCTGGCGATCGCACGCTGCGTATCTGGTGAGAGCTGCCCTGAATGCAGCCGTAGAATCACCGATGCCTTGGCTTCCCGTTCTCGATCAAGAAACACCGAGTCGGTCGGCATCACCAGGTGTACGCGCACACTCTCGACGTCGCGAAGGGTCTGAATAGTGCGCTCAAGCTCGCCTTCCAGGGCGCGCTGATAATTGACCTTCTCGTCAAATTCCGTCTGGCCCCAGTTCAGCTTGTCAAACAATTCAAACCCCAGGCGCCCGCTGTGCGGCATCCCTTCACTGGCAACTTCGAGCCGGCTGGAATCAAGCTTGTCGTTAGGGACGCTGACTGTCTTCCCATCTGGACTGATCTCGTAGGCGATGCTTTTGGCCGCCAACCGGCTCGCCAGCGCCTGCGCGTCGGCGGGCTCCATTCCGGTCATGAGTGGCTTGTAATCGGGGGTGATGATGAGATGTCCGAAGAAGAAGATCACGCCGGCGACAACCGCGGCTCCGCCCATCAACAGGATGAGCTGTTTGGTGTCGAAGGCCGCGATGGCGTTCTTTCCCTGGTTCGCGATCTGACTGAACGATGCCATGTCTTATGGTTCGGAGTGCTAGAACTGCATGCGCGAGACTTCCTGATACGCACTTACAATTTTGTTACGCACTTGCAGCATCAATTGAAACGCGATGTCCGCTTTCTCGACGGCGATCATGACGTTGTGCACGTCGCTGCGGTCGCCTTTCAGCAAATCCGTGACCTGCTGCGCCGCGCTGCCGTGGAGTTCTTCCACCTGGTTGATGGCGGTCTTCAGGAGCGCGCCAAAGTTGCCCTCACCTTCGTTCACGCTCGAAGCAGGTGTGGATCCGAGCTGGTCGAGGTTGGGAAATGCCGGAAGATTTGAGATCAGGTTATTCATGGCTTTTCTATTTAAGGATGTCCATCGCTCCCTGGATCATCTGTTTGCTGGCGCTGACCGCCGCGGCGTTGAGTTGATAGGCTCGAGCCGCCCCCATGAGATCGACCATTTCCTCAATAGGATTGATGGCGGGATACGCGACGTAGCCGGACTTGTCGGCATCGGGATGGCCCGGCTCATAACGCATGACCGGGGGAGACGGGTCATTTACCACCTTCGAGATATGCACGGCGGACCGTCCGGTCAGACGCCGGAAGCCCGCCAGCAAAAGTTGAAAGGGTGAATTGTTGGCGCCGGAAAACACCACTTCCTTGCGGCGGTAAGGCCCGCCCGACGGCGTGCGGGTGGTTTCCGCGTTCGCCATGTTGGCCGCCACAACTTCGGCTCGCTGGCGCTCCGCGCCCATTGCCGAGCCACTGATTTCAAGCGCTGAAAACATGCTCATGAGTCTTTCCCCTCGTTGATGGCTTGCACTATTCGGTGAAACTCGCTGCGAATAAATTGAATGCCGATGCGGAACTGCAACTGGGTTTCGGCCAGCAGCATTCCTTCCCGGTCCATGCTCACGTCGTTGCCATCTGGGCGCTGCAGCAGTCCCGCTACCTTGTGGGCTACCGGCCCCATGCTGGCCTGTTCCGGAGTTCCTACGGCACGGTCCAGTTCGGTGCGGAAATTCACGTCCCGCGTCCGGTATCCTGGAGTGTCAAGATTCGCCATGTTATTCACCACCAACGACTGGCGATCTGAGGTGACATTCAGGAAGCGCTCCAGAAATTGAATGATTGGCATCGAACTCATCAGGCGTACCTCCTCGGCGGCAGTCCGAATTCCCGGATCTTGTTGCGAATTGTGCGCAGGCTGATTCCCAGCATCTCTGCGGCGTGGGTGCGATTGCCGCCCGTGAGTTGCAGGGTCGTCTCCAGAAGTTGACGTTCGAGTTCGCGTATGGGAGTTCCCGCTTGCAGCAGACTCTGATCGGGGAAGGGCTTTAAAACGGGCGGTTTTGACAGTTCCGCCGCCAGATGCTCAGGTCCAATATTGCAATCGCTGTTCATGGTCACTACCCGCCGCATGAAATTGGACAGTTCGCGCGCGTTGCCGGGCCAGGCGTGCTGCTTGAGGCCAGCCAGAAGGTCAGAATGCAGTTTGGGAGCAGGACGTCCTGCCTGTTGCGCAAACTTTGCTGCGAAGTACTCGCCCAGCACGGGAATATCGTCCAGCCGTTCACGCAGCGGCGGAAGCGTCAGCGGAATCACGTTGAGCCGGTAGTAAAGATCGGCACGGAACCGGCCACGTTCCACCATCTCCTGAAGTGATACGTTTGTCGTGGCAATGATCCTGATGTTCACCGGTATGGTGCGCGTGTCGCCAAGCCGCTCGACTTCGCGCTCCTGCAAGACTCGCAAAAGCTTGGGCTGCAACTCCAAGGGCATTTCGCCGATTTCGTCCAGCAGTAGCGTTCCACCATTTGCCAGCTCAAATTTACCGGATTTGGCCACCGTGGCCCCGGTGAAGGCTCCACGCACATGGCCAAACAACTCGCTCTCCAATAGGTGTTCAGGTACGGCCGCGCAATTAATCGCAATGAAAGGTTTTTCGCGGCGGCGACTGGCCTCGTGGATGAAGCGAGCCAGCAATTCTTTTCCCGTGCCACTCTCCGCTTCCACCAGGATGTCAGCATCGGTTTGTGCCGCCAGGCGGGCGCGATCCAGAGCGCGCATCAGGGAGGGCGACCGGCCAATGATTTCTGTCCGTATCGGTTTGGAAACCTGGCCGCCGGCCGAGTTCCGCATCACCCGCTCCACGGTTGACTGCAACTGTTCAAAAGAGAAAGGTTTTGTCAGGTAATCGCAAGCGCCGTTTTGCATGGCCTGGACCGCCTGCGCCACGGTTCCAAAAGCCGTCAGCACAATTACAGCCGTGGAAGCGTCCGCGCTTCGCACTCTACGCATCAGTTCCAGACCGTCACCGTCGGGCATGCAAACGTCGGTCACCATCAGGGGAAAGGAAGTCTGCCCGCACTTGCGCTCCGCTTCGACCGCGCCGGATGCAGTTTCCACCAGCCAGCCATCGCGTTCGAAAGTGGCTTTCAATGCCAGGCGCATGCCAGGCTCGTCATCGACCACTAATACCGACTTTGTCTGCGAGGTCATAGAACGGGGAACTCCAGGGAAAATCTGGTGCCGTTGCATGCGCGACTCTGCACACGGATTGTGCTTCGGTGCTGCTCCATGATCCTCTTGCAGATGGTGAGTCCGAGACCCGGCCTTTGCTTGCTTCCGCTGAAACCGGGGTCAAAGACCTTCGCGAGGTCTTGCTCCGGAATGCCTTCTCCGGTGTCCGCGAAGTCGACGATCGCGAGCTTGCCGTGCTGGCGGGCGGAAATGGTTAAGGAACCACCGGTAGGCGTATGCCGGAATGCGTTGATGGCAAGATTCAGAATGACTTGTTGCAAGCCATTGGGATCACCGTCGATTACGACGTTGTCAATCTCCATGTTGATCTCAAGTTTGACTCCGGCCTGCTCGGCGAGCGGACGAATGAACGCAATCCCGTTCTGCAATACTGTCCTCAGCTGCAGGCGGACGTGATTGGCGGATCCATGGCCATGGAACTGCAAAACATTGTTGACTGTCGCCGAGAGGGAACGGATGCCAGCCTGGAGGTGCTCGACACAATACTTCTCTTCCTCTCCGACCGCGGCCTTCCTCTCGAGCACGCTGGTCCACAGCTCCATGCTGCCCAGAGGATTCCGGATTTCGTGGGCCAGTACAGCAGCCATCTCTCCCAGAGCGAGCATGTTGCGGGAAGTTTCACGCTGCTGTTCAGCTTCCTTACGCGCGGTTACGTCACGCAGGATCAGGATGAATTGATCGGGTCCGATGGCGCCGTCGGGCGACGGTTCGGTGTGCAATGCGGTTCGGCGGATGGAAAGCCAGCGCGCGGTCTTGTCCGCATCGAGCGTGACTTCATGCTCGTCGTCGCGCGCCAACGCAGTCGTGAGCAAGGCCTGGATGTCGGCAGGGAGCTGTTGTAACAGTGAGGCGGTATCGGCTGGAGCGCCCAGCAGTCGGCCGGCTTCGGGGTTCACAAGGACAATACCGTCGTTGGCGTCAAGGACAATCACGCCGCAAGGCAAGGCGTCCAGGATGCGCTTGAGCGCGGCTCGAATATTTTTGTTCTCGGCCAGGCTCTGGGTGAGGGCGGCGTTCCGCTCTTCGAGTTCGCGTCGTAGTCGTGCGACTTCACCTTGCAGCTGACTGTAGGAGGCTTCCATACGGTCAGCCGTGGCCATGAATGCCTTGAAGGCCTCCGCCAGCGGGCCTTTGACCGCGCCGGGAGGCGGATTCATTGGAGCGTGATGAGAAGTAGGCAACATCTGCCTACTCGCAATGCAACGCGGGTGCCAAAGGGTTCTAATTTGGAAGGAGGGGTGACGGGGGTAACCTCAGGAACATTTGCTCGGACACGGCTTCGAAAGAGGGTCCTAGAAACGCCAATTCACATCGCCTTGGGAAAAGCACGACTTTAGTCGTGCCACAAAGCCAGGGGAGCAGGCCGGCTTTAGCCGCTGCGGTCGGCTGTTCTTGCGTGCACCCTTTTTCTGAACGACATCCTCCATAGGATATTGTCGGCGGGAAGAGCCGGGAGCTTCGCGCGGAAAAAACGCAAGGATGGGGCATCTCAGATCGAGCATCGCCGGATAAAAGATGGGCCAGCCCGCCCTTGTTCGCTTTCTCTATGCAGAGCAATGACTCAAGGCCCGGGGCGGCGCTGACCGTGCCCGTGCTTACGGGTTTGGGAGCACCTTCGCTCTTGTCGTATTAATCTTCCCCGACTTCTAGACGAACAATGTGGTCATCGACGTATGAGACTTTCACTGGCAGCCCGGGCCTGATCGGTCCTCCATGAGACGCCGTGTTGTTAAATCCCGCTGTCGGCTCAAAATCGGAATAGCAAAAGGTCACGTGTTGGACCGAAAAGCACTCCCTTTGGTGGCCGTTATAAGGCATGGGGCGAAAGTTCTCCACTTGACCCTCAACGACGGAATAGTGTCCGTTTCCGTACGCCTCGTGCAGTGCGAGGTACTCGCGCAGCTTCGTGCTGAATACAGTTAGAATCCACAGGGAAGCAAACCCCACGAAGATATATCCAGTCCTACGAAATCTTGTCCACATCTTCCGTTTACCTGTCCAGATAAGAATCAGGCCGAGGATGAGGAATGGGACTCCCGCCGCTGGAAACCACCAATCAAAGCCCTTCTGACTTATGTCAAAGACAGTCTTATAGTGAATAACCATGACCCACCCACGAAAAGAATGTACGCATGGTTGCTGGAATGAGCAAACGGCGACCCGCGCCCCTCATTATCGCTGCCCAACCCGGCTATTAAATTCTGCCGCCGGAGACACGAGACGACTCCTTGCTGGATCGATCGTTGGGGCGTTGACTCGGCCGGCGTTCAGTGTCCAGAACGCTACCTGGATACGGTAGAAGGTCTTGAGGCCCAATGGCGTTGTTCTTTCTATCTTGCGAATTTCTCAAGCTCAAGCGGAGCAGATGTCGCGATAGCGCCGATTAGACGACGATATGTTTCGCCAATACCTGGCGCTCGTCCTGCGCCAGGATGGTGGCCCGTTCAATAACGTTCCGCAATTCGCGCACATTGCCGGGCCAACTGTGTTGCAGCAATTGGAATGTTGCCTCCGAACTCAGAGAGAGCCGTCGTGAACTGAATCGATCGAGAAAACTCATTGCCAGGGTAGGCAGGTCTTCCATGCGGTCCTTGAGCAGGGGCAATTCGATCGGGAAGATGGCCAGCCGGTAATAAAGGTCTTCGCGGAATTGTTTTTCCTGGACTAATTTGCGCAAGTGTCCGTTGGTTGCCGCCACTACCCGCACGTCCACTTTGAAGCTGTCTGTGCTGCCCAGTCTTTGCACTTCGCCCTGCTCCAGAAATCGCAGCAGCTTTGACTGGAGGCCCAGAGGCAGATCCCCGATTTCGTCGAGGAAAAGGGTCCCGCCTTGTGCGGCGTGAATTCGCCCGATGCGAGATTGCACCGCGCCTGTGAAGGCTCCCTTGGTGTAGCCGAACAATTCGGCCTCGAGAAGGGCTTCAGGAATGGCGGCGCAGTTGATTACCACAAACGGGTTCGACCTGCGGGGACTGAGATTGTGAATGGCCTGCGCCACCAGGTCTTTTCCGGTTCCACTTTGTCCCAGCACGAGTACGGTGGTGTCTCGGCGCGCGACCAGCTGCGTCATATGGTAAACGCGCTGCATGGCTAGCGAAGAACCGATCATCCCGGGCAGTGGGCTGACTGCTCGGTTCAGCTGTTCATGGCCCATGATCTCCGGGGTGCCGGTGACCACGACGTTGTTTCCCAATAGACCGGCAAGTTCATCGCCTAGAGGAGCGCGAGATGATGATGGCAGCGGCAATCCCGTCTGTCGATCCAGCGGCAGGATTTGCAGGTGGGGGAATTGGGTGCGCACCATTTTCTGAAACTCGTTGGCGTTGAGGTCCGGCAGGGAAGGATCGAGCAACAAAAGTTGAAAATCTTCGGTTTCAAGTTGGCCGAGCGCATGGGCACCGCTGACCGCCTCCATGAGGTGCCAGCGTTCCGACTTTATCCGCGACATCAACTCACGGCGCAACTCGCCATTGGGACTGACAATCAGGACTCCGGAGACCGGGTCACACACGGGCATGGGTACGATGCTCATAGGCCTTTGGGAACCATCCTCGCTTAGTAGGGCAATGTGCGCTCTTGTCTGTCCCTGAGTCAGGACGTTTTGAAAAAGCGGTGCGAACTGACAGACGACTGTGAGCTGGAGAAATCGGCCACCTTGCGTTGGTCGATTGCAGCGGCTTTGTTCGCGCTCTTCACGGGGAAATCGGCAACGATCAGCAAGGGACTGGTACCAACCTTGAACTCGCCTCCGGCGCCGGTGACGATGGCGTCTGCCAGGGCGAGAGCTCTGTCCGCCATGTCATCGGAGGATGGCCGGACGCGAGTGGTCCCGCCGTTCCTAGCGGGAGAGTGTTTGATCCGCAATATCAGATGGTCTGCCGGTCCCTGGATTTCGATCTTCGCGAGATCCCCGGGTCGGGAGTATGCCTGCACCGCTTGCAGAATGTAGAAAAGCATTTGCCTCAAACGAGCGGGTGAAATATTGATCAGAGGCTCGTGCTCTGGACGGAAAAACAAAAGCCGGAGTTGCGCGGTGTGCAGCGTGTGTTGCAGACCCGAGATGACCTCCTCCAGCGCAACGCTGAGGAGTACATCCCGCACATCCGCCGCGGACTGCTGAAACCTGGCCAGGCGAGCGGCGAACTGCATAGACTCCACCGCACTTCGCAACTGCCCCAGAATATTTTCTGCGATCTCTCTGTATTCTGTCTCTGTAGTGGGGCTCAGCAGGGCCATCTCCAACGAGGCCTGGATGGTCGCCATGGGCTGCGCCATCTGGTGCATACTGGCGGCGAGCATGCGCAGAAATTTCTCTTGCGAAGCAGAACTATGGGAATAGGTATGCATTGGTTTCCTCAGTATGCTTTCCTCAATTGTCCGAAATCACGTATCCCACGCCCCTTACGGTACGGATCATCGGCGCGGAAAACTCGGGGTTGTCCACCTTGTCGCGTACATACTTGACGTACACATCGACCAGGTTGGTGGAGTTATCGAATGGCATGTTCCAGACGTGTTCCATGATCATGGCGCGGGTGACCGTCTGGTGGGCATTTCGCATCAGGTATTCGAGTAGGGCAAATTCTTTGGCTGACAGGTTGATCCGTTTACCCGCCCGCTCGACACGATACTCGCGGCTGTCTAGAATCAGGTCCCCAACCTGCAGAGGATTTCCGGGTAGATATGGATTCCGGCGCAACAGCGCCCGTACCCTGGCCGTGAGCTCAGAAAAGGAGAACGGCTTCAGCATGCAATCGTCAGCGCCGCTGTCGAGCGAAAGAACGCGGTCCTCCACCTGAGTCCGGGCCGTCAAAACCAAAATCGGTAGTCGCGGCTGTTTGGGGCGGACGTGGTGCAACACCGCCAGCCCGTCCATCTTCGGCATATTCAAGTCCAGGATGAGGAGGTGGTATTTGTCGCGAGTCACGGCTTCTGCCGCCAACTCGCCATCCTGCACCAGTTTCACGTTGTAGGATTCCGATTCCAGATGGCGCCGGAGAAAATTGCCCAGCGGCACATCGTCTTCTGCCACCAGTACCTGAGGAATTAAGTTGTTCTGACGCTGTACTTCCGTATTCACAGGACCCTTTCCTGAACGGTCAATCTGCAAGCCTGGAAAAAACCAGGTCACCAAGAATCTCGTTGCCAGAAGTCATCCGCTGAACTCCTGAAGAAAACCAACTGATGTACCGATATAATTCCCGAAAGACTCTGGCACGCGAGAACTCTTGAGTTCGCAATGCCGCCCCAAGCAAATGCTCCCTGGAAGAGGTGCACTTTCAGTTAATGCAATCGTCATGCCAACACGTTGTTGCTTAATTTTGTGCTAATTCGAAGGTTTGCAGCGTTTCAGAGGTGTAAGCTTTCCAGACAGCCTGTCTGATTCACAGACAAGGTTCGCGCAGGAGATGCGATACAACGAGGGGATCTCTAATCCAAATCGATGAAAAGCGATGAAAACTCAGTTTCTGTGCGGCCTTTCGGCTTCCGTGCTCCCCGCGTCTCTACGAGTTTCAGCTTTTCTGTGGAAGTGATCGCCACGGGAGAACGCTACGAGGCGGTGTGCACGGACATCAGCGAAGACGGGCTTGCCGCGGAGCTTCTTCAGCCCCTCGTTCCCAAAACAACGGTCACGATAAAGATGCTGCTCCCAGGCGGCACTGCGCCCCTGCACATCCCGGGCAGCATTGAATATAGCCAGGACGGCCGCTGCGGCCTGAACTTCCTCTACTCCTCTCCAGCAGAGCGGAGGCAGATCCAGCTGTTCATCCAATCCATCTCGTAGATTCTGGGACCGCGATGGATGCTGCGCCCGTCGTGCCGGCAGCAATCCATTTCAGTGTTCACTGCCCTGATTCTCTTGGGCCTTCGCGCCCGATTCGACATTCGGGGCGGGTACTGGCTCTTCTTCTTCATCCTTGACGACGTATTGCACGATCAGGGAAATACGGCGGTTCGAAGGTTCCAGGGGGTTGCCGGCAACGCGCAGTCTTTGATCGGCGTAGCCTCTCACTTGCGAAACCTGGTCGGCACGCAGTCCGGAAGCCTGCATGAGTCTTCGTGCGGCATTTGCGCGGTCCGAGGAGAGTTCCCAGTTTCCGTAATCCCGGCTCCACGCGTACGGTTTCGCGTCGGTGTGGCCCTCGATTGAGATGTGGTTGGGAAGTTTTCCCAGTTGTTCCGCCAGGGCTACCAGCAACTCATTGCCATCGTCATTCAACCCCGGTCTGCCGCTCTCAAAAAAAGTGCCCGAGGACGACTCCAGCAATTCAATGCGCAATCCTTCCGAGGTTATCGTCATCTCGATCTGGTTCTTTAGCTTGTCAAAATTGGTGACTTGCCGGACTGCTTTTTGAAGCTCCTCCTTGAGCTTTGGCATGTTGTCTTTGGTCAGGGTAAAGTTTTCGCCCGACCCGATCTGGTTGCTGCCCACTTTTTTGGAAGTTCCAGTTGGATCTTTGAAGTAGCCGCCTACCGCCACCTGTATCTGCTTGCTGCTGTTCATCAGCCAGAGCACGATGAACAACGCCATCATGGCGGTCACGAAGTCGGCGTAGGCAACTTTCCAGGCTCCGCCGTGGTGACCTCCGTGGCCGCCTTTTTTCTTGATGATAATGATGGGACGTTTAGCTTGGTCCAGGCTGGCCATGCGACTATGCTCCCGCCTTGGCGGCCGCGGCCCCCGAGGAGTCGCTGGTGCGGCACTTCTTTTCGACTTCCTTGAAGCTCGGCCGCACGTGCCCGGGAACCGCACGCCGGGCAACCTCGACCGCCATGATGGGCGGAGCTCCCTTCATGAAGGAAGTCATCAGAACCCGCAGCACGTGATAGTAAGCGTGCTCATCTTCGGACAACTTAGCCATGTTGGCAGCCACCGGTCCGACCAGTCCATAACAAAGGAGGATTCCCAGAAATGTGCCGACCAGCGCCGCCGCGACTTTGTGTCCGATCTCTTCTGGAGGCCCTCCGAGCGCGCCCATAGTGATCACCACGCCCAGCACTGCGGCAACAATACCCAGTCCAGGGAGCGAGTCGGCCATGGTGCTCAGCGCCTGCACCGGTTGAGTTGAATCGTGATGATGTACATCCATGTCCAGCTCCATCATCTGGTCAAGATCGAAAGGTTCGACCCCGCCGCTCACCGCCATGCGCATGGTGTCGCAGACAAAGTCGCGAATGTGATGATCTTTGAGAAAGGCGGGATATTTCGACAAGATCGGGCTTTTGGCAGGGTCCTCGATGTCGGCTTCAAGTGCTACCATGCCATCCTTGCGTGCCTTGTTCAACAAGTCATACATCATCTTCAGCGTTTCCAGATATTTTTGCTGGTTGAACTTGCTCCCGCCAAAAACGGCGCCGAATCCAGCTACAATCTTCTTCAGAATATGCAGCGGATTGGCCACCAGGACAGTCCCGATCGCCGCCCCGCCAATGATGACGAGTTCGGCCGGCTGCATGAGCACCTTGAGGTTGCCATGCTCCATCAGGTATCCGGCGGCGACGGCGCCGAATACCACGAGAATTCCAATAATCGCAAACATGATGGTTGTCTTCTTTACTCCCAGTCCATGAGAATTTCACAGGTGTGAATTTCGCTTTCGCCTGGTACCAACTCGCGTTTCAGATAACAGAACTCTCCGCGGTAGGCAAAAGTGACGTGGCCTCGCCATAAGACGTGGGTTTCCGCCAGCGTCTCATCAATCATCCGGCGGTCACGCTCGCTGTGATACTCGACATACAACACTTTCACTTCAGGCAGGTAGCGATTCAAAGCTCGAAGGATTGGCACTTCGCAACCTTCGGTATCAATCTTCAGCACATCGATCCGGGTAATCCTGTGTTCGTCGAGAAAATCGGGTGCGCACACCAGGCGAATTTCTTCACTCTCGTTGCCGGTGCGAAGACTGGGACACAAGGACGATTCCACAAAGTCATTCTTGCCCTGAAATAAGGACAGCTTCTTTTCGCTGGAGTAAAGGCCTAAAGGAAACACGGTTACATTGCGCAAGGGTCCCACATTCTGCTGCAACAGGGCTAAGGGAGCGCTTCCGGGTTCGAAGGCGTACACCTGCGCGTCCGGATAAGCCATCGAAAAATAGACTGAAGCGGCGCCGACATTGGCCCCGATGTCCACAACGGTCTTGACGCCTGACACAAACGGAACAGTGGGGTAGGTGACCCCGGCGAAAATGTCGTTCGCCACCTGGAAACACACGTCGGTCTTGAACAGGTTGAAAGGAAGAGATCCCCGCGGCCCTTCAAGTGTGGCCTGAGCGACCTCGCGCTGCTGCAATATTTCCTGGGTCATGGATTGCTCAGCTTCCTGCGCCCTGTGCCGACTGCAGGACCGGACCCTTCCCCGCTAAGTGGTTCAAGCCCAGCTCGCGAATCATGGTGTGGAGCATGGTCTCGAACAGATAAAACCAGTGAATTGCCGGTACCGCCTGTTGTAGGAGGCGGAGCACCATCGAGGCGGTTTCTGCCTGATCGGTCAGAAGGGGTTCAAAATCAACTGAATCCCAGCGCTCGACCGCCTCTACGGCCTGTTCAACCGGATGGCGATGTTCCTCCACATAAGCAAGAATGCGAATCGCGTTTTCCTCATCCATCCCGGTCAACTTCACGGGCATGGCCCATTCCGTCATCACTCGCGGGTGCCTGCCAAACATGTAGAAGTAGTCCTCGCCGTACACCCGCGCACGCCGGATCAAGTTACGTGCCGGATAGGGAAGGTGGTCATGAAAAGCATGTGCGTCTGGGTGGTAGAACACCCGGTACCCCTGCTCGAATAGGCGGATGCCGAGCTCTGTGTCTTCGCTGAGCTTGTAGGTCGAATCGAAAGACCCGGCATCTACCACGGCGTCCCTTCGGATGCTCAGATTGCAAGTGATGAAATGGGAGTAGCCATAGGGGCATGCCTCCTCCATACTCACTTGCGGAAACATGAAGGGCTCGACGCAGAAATATCGAGTGAGAGCCCTGTGCCGCGCGGCTGCGGGATATTCAAAGTTGCCCAGTACCGCCCATCGCTCCGAAGCGTATTTCCGATGGATCTGCAGGTGCTGTTTCAGCAAGTCGCGATCACAGATGGTGTCATCATTCATGAGCAGCAAGTACTCACCGCTGGCGTGCGCCACGCCGTTGCGTCTGGCGGCACCGGTTCCAGAATTTTTCTGGCGCAGGTAGTGAAAGAGAAAGGGCGGACGGTATTGGGTCAACTGCTCCTGAGTGGCATCCGAGGACCCGTCGTCAATGACGATGACTTCGAAATGGGTGGAGGGAAGCGTCTGGGCCTCCAGCGCTGCGAGACAGCTTCTGAGAATGGGCAAGCGGTTGTAGGTGGGGACGATGACCGAGAACACCGGTCCGCCTGATTGCCGGCTCGCGGCAACTGCCGGCGCATGCACAATTACGCGTCGTCGGGCTTCGGCTCCACAGCGATCCGCCATCTCTCCGTCACCTAATTGCCGGTAACAACGCTTGAGCACAATGAAGACCTGCGAAGAAAAATACCCGGCCTGCATCGATCTGGGTGACCGTCCGAAAATGTGCCGCAGTTGTTCGAGAGCTTTTTCCGGTTTACCCTCGCCAAGCAATTGTTCGGCGAAACGCACATAGCACTCGAGTTGTCCCAGAAGCCTGTTTTCACCGGCCCGAGCTGCCAAACGTTCGCGAAATAGCGTCTCTATCAGCATCACCGAACAGCTCTCGCCAGTCCTGGTCTTGGGGCTGACAGAGATGGCCCGCTGCCACATGTACTGCAGTCCCGAGGCTGTGAGACAGCGCGCTGCAACTTCGACATGCAGATCTCGGCCACGTTCGCCCAGCGTGACCACGTCATGTTCCGAGGAGACGAGCACCAGGTCAGCTCGCTCAAACATCTCGCATTGCCGGCTCGCCCAGTCCTCAGCTTTTTCGAAATCAGGGAGAGATGTTTTGTCCCTGTTGCGCGAGGCGAGGTGCACCTCTTCGACGAAGACGACAGCCCTGGTAGCAGCTGAGTAGAGTCGCAGATCGTCAAGATATTGTTCGGGCACCGATATACCGCGGCTGAAGCTCTGTATCAGGATGGCGACATCGAATTGGCCCCGTTCCAGCAATTCACGGAAGGACCACGATGGGCCGTTGTCATTGGTTTCCCGTCCCAGGCAGGGCAAGCGTTCGACATCGTTTCCATAGGTGAGAACGCCAGCCTGGTGGAGTAAAGGTTCGCTCTGCTCGCCGTTCTCCGCCTCGCGGGCGACAAAACTCACTTCGTTGCCCTGCTCGCGCCACGCGCAGAGAACATCCAGCAAGTGCAGATCGCCTCCGTCGGCCATTGGATTCGGGAAAGTATCGCTGATCACCAGGACGCGCAGAGTTTGTCCAGCGGAGGTCGCCTCGTCGTGAGTGGAAGGCCGTACGGCTGCCTGATCCGCCAGCAAGGCGCCGACAAGCTGCTGTTGCTCGAGTGGCAACGCTGGCAGCGCTCGCCTCAGTAAGGGGACCGCCCGCGATGGGTCCCCTCGGCCGAGCAGCAACAATCCCAGGTTGGCCGCAGCATCGGTGTTCTGCGAATCCAGTTCCAGAGCTCTGGTAAATCCATTTTCTGCCTGACTGATATTTCCTGAACCCAGTTGCACCGCCGCCCAGTCATTCCAAAGGTCAGCTGTTTGCTTCACTGCCAGCAGTTCTTCCAGCAGACGTAAAGCCTCCGCGGGGCGGCCTTCCTGGAAAGCAGCGATGGCATCGTCGTGCTGGCTCATGGGTCCCAGAAGACTGAGCAATTTCTGTGCCTCATTCGCTCTTAATCAGCGTGACCGTTCTCCCGCCGCTAACTCGCACCGGCAATCTTGCAGCAAATCGCCTCAGACGTGGATTCACCGCGCGAGAGCGGCTTCCAGTTGCCCCATCCTCAAGCGACTATCTTGGCGAAGAACTTGCTCTCACGTTCACAGGACGAGTCCGTGGATTAGCGTTTGATGAGGAAGGCATGCCCACTGTCGGTCTCTCGATGATCGTTAAGAACGAGGCGCAGACCCTTGGCCTTTGCCTCCAGAGTGTGTCCGGAATGGTCAGTCAGATCGTCCTAGGCGACACGGGCTCGACCGATAACAGCACTGACATCGCCCGCCAATTTGGCGCCACTGTAGTTTCCATTCCCTGGGCGAACCACTTCGCCAACGCTCGCAACGCCGTCCTCGAACTCATGCACACGGACTGGGTGCTGGTGCTGGATGCGGACGAGGAGTTGGATGAAGAGGCACGGCATCAGATTCCGAACCTGTTGGCATCCACCGCGGGCGGGTACCTTGTTCCCATCCGCAACTACATCCCGACCATCACTGGCCGAGGCTGGGACCGTGTCGCCCTGCCGAACAAGAGCTTGCACTCCCGCGCCCAGCATGCCCCTGCATATTTCGTTCACGAGAACTGCCGGCTGTTTCGTCGCGACCCCGAGATCTATTTCGTTGGACGCGTGCATGAACTGGTCGAAACCCGAATCCATGCATTGGGGCGGCGATTGTCCATGGCGAAGTTTTGCATACATCACTTTGGCCAGCTGGTGGAGGAAGAAGCGAGAAAGCGGAAATCTGCGGCCTATCGGGACCTGTTGCGTATGAAGGTTCGCGAACTACCAGACGATCCGATGGCTTGGACTCAGCTTGGCCTCCAGGAATATGAGTGCTCCCGGGAGCCATCAGAGCCCTTGCGCTGTTTTGAACGAGCCTTGGCTCTGGAACCCAGAGCGACCCCGGCGGCGCTGTTCAAAGGAATGATTTATCTCGATCTCGGCCAGTGCGACCAGGCCCTGGCGATGTTAGACGCAGCACATCCCGACCAGCACAGCCGGGCACTCCGCGAACACCTTCGCGGAGACGCACTCCACAACCTCGGTCGTTTGCAGGAGGCCTGTACAGCCTACAGGGACGCACTCAGATTTACCGGATACGACTGCGTGCTAAGCAGCAAATTGGGCTACACAGAGGTTGGACTCGGCCAGCGTGAGCAGGGAATCGCACGGCTCAGGGAGGCCGCGCAGAAAGCCCCGGAAATTGTGGAAATTCGCCAGCGGCTCATGAAGGCCCTGGTGAGCCTCAATCATCTCTCGGACGCGGCGGGAGAGGCAGAAGAATTGGCGAGGATTGAAGGTACGACCAAGGCTTATCTTCGAGCCGCCAGCATTCGAGTGCATGCCAGGCAACTGCAGCGGGCAAGAGAAATCCTCAATCGAGGAATCACGATTTTCCCCGATTCCAAAGACCTGTGCCGAGCCTTGGCTGAACTTGGCGACGAGACAGAAGCTTCGGTCGGGGGCTGCCTTCCTGGCCACTCAGCCGGACCCGCTTGACCGAGTCAGGGTTGCCTTTAAGGCGGCGCATATCAACCCGGCGACAGGTTGAGTCGGCCGGCTAATCAGGCGCCATTCTCCGGCCTCGTCTGTGCAAGCAAATGATAGATGGTGGCCCGGGATACTCCCAGGATCTCCGCCGCTTGAGACTTGTTACCGCCAACTCGCTCTAACACGCGCTTGGCATGCCGTTTCTGCAATTCCTCAAGGGAGATCAGGCTTTCGTCTTGTCCGACGACTGTTCCCGACTGACCTCGTACCTCTTCCGGTAAATCGCTGACGTCAATGACGGGTCCGTCCACCATCATGCAGGCATTGCCAATCACGTTCTCAAGCTCGCGGATGTTACCCGGCCAGGAGTAATTCGCCAGGCGAGTTTGAGCCCGGCGCGTCATGCCACTTAGAGGTTTTTTGTATTCGGTTGCAAATTTATCGAGGAAGTACCTTTCCAGCAAAGGTAAGTCCTCTCGTCTCTCTGCCAGCCCCGGCAACTTGACCTCGATCATGGCCAAACGATAGTACAAGTCCTTACGAAAAGTGCCTTCGTTCACCATGGAGCGCAGGTCTCGATTGGTAGCAGCGATGACGCGCACGTCAACGATTCTGGGTGCAGGGGAGCCGACTCGCTGGATCTCGTGGTTTTGCAGCACCCGCAGGAGCTTGCTTTGCGCCGTCAAGGGCAGCTCGCCGATCTCGTCCAAAAACACGGTTCCGTGGTTCGCATACTCAAACACGCCCAGCTTTTCCTGGGTGGCGCCGGTAAACGCACCCTTCACGTGACCGAACAATTCACTTTCCAGAAGCGATTCGACAATCGCCGAACAGTTGCAGACTACGAAGGGGCTCGCCGAGGCAGGGCTAAGGCGGTGCAAGGCGCGCGCTACCAGTTCTTTTCCAGTGCCTGTGGCGCCGGTGACGAGAACCGTTCCGAAGTGTGGGGCCACTCTCCGAATCTTGGCGAACACATCTAACATTATCGGACTGCGCGCGACAATTCCTTCAAACTGACAAGCGTGGACCAGTTCATGATCGAGACGATAGGTCCTGCGCCTTTCCTCGGCCTCCCACAGCAGCTGAGAAATCCGCCGGCGGAGCTGGTTGGCGTCCAGGGGCTTGCTGAAGAAATCGCATGCTCCCTTCTGAACCGCCTCAATTGCGCCTTCAGCGGTGTAGTGGCTCGTCATCAGAATCACTTCTGTACCGGGATCGATGCCTAGAATGGACTCGAGATTTTCGAATCCGCGGGCGCCTCTCATCCTCATAGCGAGAAGAACGATACGTGGCCGGGTGGCCCTTAGTAGCTCAAGGCCTTTCGCAGTGTTTTCTGCGGTGAGAACTTCCAGTCCACTATCGCAAAGGGCGTGCTTGATGAGATCGAGGTTCTCTGGTTCGTCGTCTATCGCCAGAAGCTTTGGGTTACTGTAAAGGTCTTCCATCAACGAGTGCGCGCAAGGTGACTATCTGCAGCCTACCAAAATCGAGAACTGGAAAAATAGATACTGAAAAAGCGTCGGAATTCCGACCTACCTGATTTCGTGAGCAAACCGAAGCCGTGTACAGGCACCAGTCCTTCAGCTGAAAGGGAAGCTAATCATTTTTTGTTGGGGACAGCGGGGCGAGCAGTCGTGACAAAATCTCGCACAACTGGCTCGGGTCAACCGGCTTCTGCAGAAATTCATGTGCCCCCAGTGCCTTTACCGTGCACTCGATATTCGGCTCCGAACTTCCGCTTACCACGACCACAGGGATGTGCCGGGTCTTGTCTGACATCCTCAATCGCTTGAGGACCTCAATACCCGTGCCCCCGGGCATGTTTAAGTCCAGGACGATGGCTTCCGGTTTTTCCCGCAAGGCCTTCATCCAGGTCTGCAGGGCGTCTCCAGCAGAGACTACCGCAAAACCCTTGGGCTCGAGATAGACGGAAATCAGCTGCACCTGAAACCGCGAATCGTCGGCGATGAGGATTTTTGCCATATGAGACGTTTTTGCTTGTGCCGGTGTCGGCGTGTCTTTATCGGCTGAACGGATCGAAAGCGTCAGGCTCATGTCGCCCGCACACGGGTGCGTCTGCATTCGCACGACAGTCGCTGTCCTGTTGGATTCCGTCTCAAGGTTTCGGAGAAACATTAAAGAATCCCAATCAATGTACCGATAAAAGCCCCGCGAAGTTCGAGCAGCAGAGCATTTGAAGTTTGTCGGAGGCTGAACGCATGCGCGCCAAATCCATATTCTTAATTGTGGTCTTGTGCCTCGCGGGCACCCAGGCATTTGCACAGAATGCGGTGTTGAACCCGACAACTTCCGACTCCAACGCTTCATATCCCAAGATCGTTTGGCCGCGCCCGTTTATCTACGGCGGTCTGGGACTCAATGGCGGAGGCTATGCCCCGTTGTCGGGCAAAGTCGGAGCTGGGCTGAGGATTGACCAGAATCATCTGATCTGGTCGGCCAGCGCGGCCTATGACAATTCACATAAATCAAACGACAACACGATCAACAACACCAATGGTCACGAAAGAGCTCTCGATTCTTCGATCTACTACCGCTTTAACAATGGTTGGTTTGCCGGCGGCGGAGCCAGTTGGAGCGAGCTCTCGACGACCAACTACACCAAGCAGGGGTTTCACCCGTCCGTCGGCGGCGGCAAGGACTATTTTCACAAGGAGTGCGCTGCCGAGGACTGTGTAACCCGTTGGTCAATGCGCCTGCAAGTTGACTACAAAATGAAGGGCGCCGAGCACGTTGATGCCAAGGGTTGCGGCGTGCCCAACGGACAATGTACCAACGATCTTCAGGGCCCTATGGTGAGCTTCTTTCTGCCTTCACCCGCTCTGGCCGGACATTTGTACTGGCGGGAAACCGTGGGTGTGTACACCTTTCACGAGACCGTAACTTCCACAGATCCGGCACTCACCGCGCTGCAAAAGAGCCACAGGTCGGTCACGTCATTCCTGGAATTCACGATGATGTACCGCTTTTGAGCAAACGCGGACTCAACGGTGTGCCCATCATGACGAACCGAATCGAGACTTCGTTTGCAGACGAACGCCCCAAACTGAGTACCAACCAGAAGGCGCTCAAAATCAACCTCGATCCGCTGCGCTACGGCACCTTCGCCGAGATTGGCGCGGGACAGGAGGTGGCTCGTTGGTTCTTCAAAGTGGGCGCCGCGGCCGGTACTATCTCCAAGTCAATCTCAGCGTATGACATGGCCGTCAGCGATGCAATTTACGGACTCTGCAAGCGCTATGTATCGCGGGAACGGCTGCAGAGCATGCTCGACTATGAACACCGGTTGAACATGGAACGCTTGCAGTCGTCGCGCGGAAGCAGCACGGCCTTCTTCGCCTTCGCCGACACGGTCGCAGCCCGCAACTATCAGGGCACGAACGAATGCCACGGCTGGATGGGTGTGAAGTTCCAGACCCATCCCCGCGATGAGAACAGCCAGATCATCATCCACGTTCGGATGCTTGATCATGAGAACAGTTTGCAGCAGGAAGCCCTGGGGATTGTCGGGGTCAATCTGCTTTACGCCGCTTTCTTTCTGCATCACAAACCGGACCTGATGCTGGAATCGTTGCTAGACAACCTTACGACCGAGCGCCTGGAGATCGACATGGTCGAGTTTTCCGGCATTGAATTCCGTCACGTGGACAATCGCGTGATGAGCCTCAAGCTGGTGCAGCTTGGTCTAAGCGGGGCCGCCATCTTCGGACCCACCGGTGAAGTGCTGCAGCCGTCAGAGGTGCTGCGTAAGAACGCCATCCTGGTGGAGCGAGGCAGCTTTCGTCCTGTGACCAAGGTCAACATGGACATGGTCCGTTGCGCGCAAGACCGTTTTTCCGGTGAGCCCGAGGTCAAGGAAAAGCGAGTGGTCCAGCTCATGGAGATCACCATGCGAAATCTCCTGGAAGCCGGTCAAATCGATCTCAGTGATTTTCTGGCCCGGGCCGATGCATTGGGTGCGGTGGGTAAGACAGTGCTGATCTCGGAGTACTTCGAATACTACCGCCTGGCGGCATATTTGACGAGATACACCACGGGACCGATTGCGGTGACCATGGGAGTGGCGAACCTCCAGGACCTGTTTAATGAGAAGTACTACACCGAGCTTGAGGGAGGGATCCTGGAAGCCTTCGGAAGGCTCTTCACCAAGGACTTGCGGCTTTATGTCTATCCCCTGAGAGACCACGCCACCGGCCAGCTCAGGACTGTCGATAACGCGGAAATCCCCGGAACGCAGCACAATCTTTTCCGGCACCTGGTGGAACAAAACAGAATCAAGCAACTGGACAACTTTGATGAAAGCGTGCTGCACATCTTCTCTCGCGATGTGCTGATGCGAATCAAGCAAAATGACCCGGCGTGGGAGGGAATGGTGCCGGCGGAGGTTGCGGAAATGGTCAAGAAGCGCCAACTGTTTGGCTACCGCAACCCAGGGGCCTCCGACGAGGCTGCATTCGTCGTCGGGAACCGCGGGTGAGGCAGTCATTCGGACAGCCATTCCCGGGCGCAAGCGTCCAGCCTGGAAAATGCCCGGGCGAGCGACGGCCGGTGTGTCAGTTCGGCTGGCTGAGATCGGTCATCAAGACTCTTTCATGGGCAACGGCTCCCATCAGTCAGGTCGTCCGTTGGTGCACTCGTCGCCAGGCTATTTTTGAAAACAGGATACGAGCACAGGAGATTTGAAAGTGATTTCGCTGAAGAAGTATCTGGACATGCAAACAGACCCCAGCGACCTGGCCTGTGCGCTGCTGGAGTCCTATCGTGCTGCCCTGCTGGCCATGGGAAAGAGCGGGGTTCGTGCCTGTCCGGCTGTCGGTTCAGACCTGCAGCGGGGCCTCGCGGGTCTTGAGAAACGTCTCTCTACAGAGGTCACGACCGCCCAAGTGAAAGGCACGGAGAAGCATGTCGAGGAGCAGTTACATCAATGGGGAGACCGCACTGCGGAATATTTCAAGACCAAAGCCAACGAAATCAAAGAGCTTCTTCTGGTGTTGGCCAGCACGGCAGAGAGCATGGGCGAGCGCGACCAACGCTACGCCAAGCACTTCAGTGAGTTCACTACCCGGTTGCAGAGCATTGCGGACCTGGAAGACCTGGCGCAGGTGCGAGCATCGTTAGTGCAGAGAGCAACTGAGCTGAGGGGCTACGTGAATCAGATGGCGCACGACAGTAAGAAGTCCGTTGCGCAACTGCGAGCCGAAGTCTCAAACTATGAGATCAGGCTCAAGACAGCGGAAGACCTCGCATTGCGGGATGCGCTCACCGGTCTTGCCAATCGTCGCAACGTCGAGGAGCGAATCGAGTGGCGCATGGAACATGAGCGAGTGTTTTGTGTGGTGTTTCTTGACCTGAACCGGTTCAAACAGGTCAACGACAAACACGGGCACCCTGCGGGTGACAGTCTGTTGAAGCAGTTCTCGGAAGAATTGCGGTCAAACGCCCGGCCCAGCGATGTAGTCGGGCGCTGGGGCGGAGATGAGTTCATCATGATTCTGGACTGCGACCTCGTCGGGGCGAAGGCCCAGATCGAGCGCATGCAGAAATGGGTGTTCGGTGAATACACAGTCCAGCTCGCTGGCGGCGCCGGGAAAACAACGATCCAGCTGGACGCGTCGGTTGGGGTCGCTCAATGGCAGAAGGGAGAAACATCCCATCAGGTCATCGAACGTGCCGACGCCTGCATGTACAAAGAAAAGGAATTATCGCGGAAGAAGGCTTTCTGAACGGGCACCCCTAACCTACCTGAGTGCAGCACGCGGCAGCACTCTCGGTCAGGCTAAATTGCCATCACTCCAGACCCGCGGGAGCCCCATCGGTCCGGGCCAGCTTGTCCTTTGCCTGCATGTGCCCGACAACCACCAGATCGACTCTCCGGTTGGCGGCCCGGCCCCGCCCCGTGTCATTGCTCTCTATGGGGCGATATTCGGAATATCCGGCGGCCGAAACCAGCAACGGATCGAAGCCGTGGTGCTCGATCAATAAGGACACCACTGCAGTCGCGCGCGCGGTGGAGAGCTCCCAGTTCGATTTGAAACGGGAATTGTGGACGGGTACATTGTCGGTATGACCCTCAACCCTGATTTCGAAACCCCGTCCACCCAGGATGGTTGCAATTCGAGTCAGAGTGTCATACCCGTTCTTTAGCAATTCCGCCTGGCCGCTGTTGAAGAATCCCACCTCACGCAAGCTGACCACCAATCCTTCGGGAGTGACCCGCATCTGGATTTCGTGCTGGCGGATCTCATCTCCGAGGGCCGACTCGAGCTGATGTCTCAGTTCATCCACGTCGATCCCGAAGCCGGTCCCGCCGGGATTCTTCTCGGATGCGCCGGCCACTTTGACCACTTTGAGGGGCGCGTCTGTGAGCTCGGGGTTCAGGATCCCGGGGCTTCCGGGTACACCGACACCTTCGGTCGCCGAGCCTGTGAATACGCCCAATTGTTGAAATGCGCCCTTGATGGAGGCTGCCACCTGGGCGGCTTTTTTCTTGTCGGCCTGCGAGGAGGCGTAGAGCACGACAAAGAACGCAAACAGAAGAGTGATGAAGTCGGCGTAGGAGACGAGCCAGCGCTCGTGGTTTGCGTGCGCCTTGTGTTTTCTCTTACGGCTCACGCGCTGGCCCCTGCCGCTTTCTCTTTCTCTGCCGGAGCCTGTTGCATGTGCTCTGGCAGGTAGCCCATCAGCATAGTTTCGAGCATGCGAGGATTCATACCTTCAAGAATTGAGATGACGCCTTCCAACTTCATCTCACGCAGCACTTGTTCTTCGCGAAACTTGATTTTCAGTTTGCCGGCCCAGGGAAGAAACAGAATATTGGCCATGCCCACGCCGTAAATCGTGGCCACAAAGGCAACGGCAATTCCTTTGCCCACCTCAGAGATGTCCTCCAGGTGCTGCATGACTTGAATCAGCCCCAGCACGGCGCCAATAATGCCAACGGTCGGAGCATATCCTCCGGCGGCTTCGAAGACCTGCGACAGTCTCTCACCTTGTTCTTCCTGATTGTCGAGCTCAAGTTCCATCATTTTGCGCAATTCCTCGGGTTCGGCGCCGTCGATCGCCAGCATCAGTGCCTTCTTAAGGAACGGGTCCTTGATGGTGGCCAGCTGAGCATCGAGTGAAACTATGCCGTCCTTGCGGGCGCGATTGGCATAGCCGACAAGTTCTTTGATCAGGGCGTCGGGTGCCTGCCCGCGATCAAGAAAGACCTTGACCAGGCCTTTGGCCGCGCCCAGCGCGACCGAGAGCGGGAACTGGATCATCACGGCTCCGATGGTTCCACCCAGTACGATCATTGCGGCCGTGGGCTGGAGGACCTGGGATATCTTTCCGCCTTCGATGATCAGCCCCGCGAGAATTCCGACCAGAGCAAGGATGATTCCGCCAATCGTGCTCTTATCCACGACGGAACGCCTCCGGTGAACGGGCGGGATGGGCCCCTTGAGGATTCAGTGCCGCCGAGTTAAGGTCCGAGCCGCTCCAGGAGGGTAGGCCGGCTAACACCGCCCGCCGGAACTCTACAATCCGGTGGATCACCTCTGCGGAAGTCTCGCGGACGATGACCTTTTCCCCATTAATAAGGGTGATCACGGTATCCGGCGCGTTCTCCACGAACTTGATGAGGTCCGAGTTCAGCGCTATGGGGTTGCCGTTCAGTCGGGTCAGTTGGATCACAACACTCCCTCTCCAGCTCATGAAGTTCCGGCGCCACCTTTATCGGCACTCCTGGGGTGGACCATTAAGGGGGTGTCCCAAAGCGGGGAAGTTACTAGTACCAACGTCACCGGAATCGAATGATGGAGGGGGGGAGGAATGCCGATAGACAGGCCCGCAGCAAATAGCACCACCTGATCGACCGAAGCGGTGATATGGGCAGTCGGAAAGGCCGCAGGGTTCGGTAACAGGCGAAAACTCAGCAAAGGAGCTTTGAAATGTCACTTAGTATTTTGAATAACGTTTCGTCCCTTGCGGCGCAGAACCAATTGTCCATGACCCAAGCGTCGCTGCAGAAAACCCTCTTACAGCTGTCGTCTGGTTCCCGTCTGAACACGGGCGCGGACGATGCCGCCGGTCTGGCTATCGCCGACGGGCTGCATGCCAACATTACGGCCCTCACTCAGTCAGCCCGCAACGCCAGCGATGGCGTGGGTTCGCTGCAGGTGGCGGACGGCGCGTTGGCCCAGGTCACAGCGCTTCTGAACCGCGCCGTGACACTGGCTACCGAGGCCGCCACGGGTACGGTGAGCGATCCTCAGCGCACCACGATTAACGCCGAGTTCACCGCGATCAAGGCTGAAATCGATCGCATCGGAAGCAGCACCAACTACAACGGCGGGCAGGTATTCACCGCCACTGCCACCGCCATCTACCTCAGCGACGGCACCACGGGTGGTTCGAGCTCCATCACTGTGACGACCGGTGCGCTCTCCAGCGCAGCGATCGGGTTCAGCGGAACTCCGACCAACATCAGCGCGGACGTGCTGACCAGCGCCACCGCTGCTCAGACCGCACTGGGTCACCTGACAACTGCTATCGCTGGTGTGGCTGCGGATCGTGGCGCACTCGGAGCGGAAACCAACCGCTTGCAGAGCGCTTCCAGCGTTATCACCAACCAGGTGCAGAACCTGACCAACGCCGAAGATGGTATTCGCGCCGCTGACATTCCGTCGGCTGTCGCAAATATGTCCCGGCTGACCATTCTGCAGCAGACCGGTATGGCCGCACTGCAGCAATCCAACCAGATGCAGCAGTCGGTACTCAAGCTGTTGCAATAACCCCTCGCGCTACCCACCGGCGGGGCGCAACAAGCCCCGCCGGAGCGAGGTAACGGTGTTCCCCCATGCGTATTGACGGTCCCAGTCCGGTTCCTCTGGCAGGCCCCCAGTTCCAGACGCGGGAGGTCAGGCCGACTCCTGTTCCTGCGGCAGCGCCGATCAAGGATCACGTGGAGACACATCAGAAGCCTGAAGTCAGTCCGACTAACGTGCTGGTTGAAATGCAGCCTGGAAATATTGTGGTTTACAAGTTTATTGATGAAGCCAGCGGGCGATTGATCCAGCAGATTCCCTCAGAACAGATGCTCAACCTTTCAAAGACGGGCGAAGCAACGAAAGAGTAGAAAGAGAACCTGAGACATGGCGACCTCCGACATTTTGAATGCGCTGAGTTCCTCCGGCCTGGGTACAGGGCAGGGAATCGATGTAGCCTCGACGGTCAACCAGCTGATTGCCAACTTGCGTGGGCCAGAGCAGGTGTGGCAGACCCAGCAGCAGATCCTGCAGGGACAGAGTTCCGCGCTAACGCAACTGAATACAGAAGTAACAGCCCTCTCCAACGCGGTGGACACTCTGAATGATCCTGCAGGGGCGTTGAGCGCGCGTGCAGTTAGTTCATCGCAGCCGGCGATTGCAACCGCCACTGCCTCGAACTCCACGCCTGTAGGCAGCCACACGATTGTGGTAAACAACCTGGCAAGCAGCTCCTCGTACTACTCCGATGCGGTCGCGAGCAGCACCACGGTATTGCCAGCGGGCGCGTTCACCATTCAAGTAGGCAGCCAGCCGGCCACCACCATCACCATCGACGACACCAACAACACCCTGGATGGACTGGCAGCCGCCATCACCAACGCGAACATCGGTGTGACCGCAAGCGTGGTCAATGACTCCACCGGAGCCCGCCTGGCCATCGTGAGCAACGCTTCCGGTGCGGCCAGCGATCTGACCGTCAACAACGCGGGCAGCAGCCTGAGCTTTACCAAGGGAGCGACGGGCACAGATGCATCGCTGACCGTGGACGGCGTCCCCATCAGCAGCCCGGGCAACACGATAGCGAACACCGTGGCTGGGTTGACTCTGAACCTGGTCGGGGCGGCCCCGGGCACGCAGGTTCAGATCGCGGTCAGTCCCGACACGACGAAAGTTACACAGGCGGTCAAAGACTTTGTAACCGCCTATAACACCATCATCCAGGACCTGAGCAGCCAGTTCACATTCAACCCTTCGACCGGCACCGCCGGTGCATTGGCCAGCGATGCCGGCGCTCGCATGGCGCAGACCGACCTGCTATCGGCGGTCACATATGCAGGCACCGGGAACTCGTTCAACACCCTGGCCCAGCTCGGCGTTTCCATGAATAACGACGGCACCCTCACGGTTGACGATGCCAAGCTCAGTTCGGCGGTGAACTCAGATTTTGCTGGCGTGCAGAACTTTTTCCATCCCGCCACCGGGACCGGTTTCGCCGCGTCTCTCAAGGCTCAACTGGATCCTCTCACCGATCCCACGCAGGGCGCATTCTCGATCGAGCTCAAGGGTATGAGCGACGGGCAGAAGAGCTTTCAGGATCAGATCGACAATTACGAGGTGTATATCGCCACCCAGAAGATCTTGCTGACCCAGCAATACACTCAGGTTGACCTGGCCCTGCGCCAGTTGCCATTACTGCAGCAGCAGATCAGCTCTGAACTGAGCGTTACGACGAACTCCAACTCGAATTCAAACAAATGAAGACCAAGCGGACCGAACTCGCGTATCAAGAGGCAGCAGTGCGCAATGCCAGCGCTATCGAACTTGTCATTATGCTTTACGATATTTTGGCCCGTGATCTGCACGACGCCATCGCGGCGATGGAGAGCGGCAACATCGAAGGACGCAGCGCGAAAATCAAGCACGGCTTCCTGGCGTTACAACAGCTCGAGGGAACGCTCAACATGGAGGAGGGCGGGGAGCTGGCGACCAACATGTCCCGCTTCTATTCCATGCTGCGCAGCCAGATGCTGAAGGCCCAGGTTGAGCAGGATGGGAGGATTCTACGAGAGCTCGTCGAGCTGCTGTTCACTGTGCGCGAAGCCTGGGCAGAGCTGAACAACCGGCTGGCGGCATCGCCGGAAGTACTGGTGGCACAGGCCGGCTCAAGTGCAAACTGGAAGGCGTAATCCAGGTCGGACCATTCAGGTGTGGGTCGGACACTCTTGTCCGAGGCCTTTGACCTAGGTTTGCTCTGTCGTAATCTGCAACCGTAAATCAAGGTCAAAAGCGTCGGACAAGAGTGTCCGACCCACACAACCCCGTCCCACACTGACAAATCCTACTTCAGGTAATCCAGCAGACTCGTAGGTAGAATCTTGGCCGCGGCTGCCAACGCAGCATCGTGCGCCGTGGTTGCGCGAGTCAGATCAGTTGCGGCTTTGGTTAAGTCCGCACCCACCAGATTGTTGGCCTGCGATTTCAGGGTCACCTGTTCCTGCTGCAGAAAGGTCTGTGTCGAGGTCAGCTGGTTGACGGCATTTCCATAAAAGATACGTTGGCCCGTCAGCGAGTCGAAAGCAGTACGAAGCTGATTGGTTGCCGTACCGGCATCGGCGGGGGTCCCGCTTTGCAGAGCTGTGATCAATTGCTGCAGCGAGCCGAAGACATCTCCCGCGGAATTCTGGAACAACTGGCTGCCGGGCATGTTGGTTTGCAGATTCAGGCCGTCTGCCACCTGCACTGTATTTGTCCCGCTGTTGCCGTTGTAAGTCACGCCCGACGGACTGGTGGAATCCAGCGTGTACGGAGGGGCAGTGCTGGCCGTGCCTCCGAACAGATAGCTACCGCCGACCGAAGTGTTGGCCAACTGCACCAGTTCGTTCTGAATGCCCAGCAGATTTTGCACGATCTGTTGACGGTTCGCGTCCGACAGCGTTCCGGTGGATCCCTGCACGCCCAGCGTGATGGCCTGCGTGATCGCCGCAACCGCTGAGCCTATCGCCGTATCCGCTGTCTGCAACTGGCTGGTCAGGGTGTCGATGTTCTGAAGATATTGGTCGGCGCGGTTCGACTGGTCCTGGTTGCCAACCATTTGCGCTGCGGCGAGGGGGTCATCGGATGGCACGTTGACGCGCTTGCCGGTGGACATCTGCTGCAGGGCGGTGTTTTCCTGGTTCTGGGTCTGCCAGATTGCAGCCAGAATGTCGCCGGACATGTCGGGGTTTACGCGCATTAGGTCGTCACTCCCATACTCATCAGTGTCTGAAGCATCGAATCTACCGTGGTGACTACGCGCGCTCCGGCCTCGTACGCTCGTTGATACTTGATCATGTTAGTGGTTTCCTCATCGAGCGATACGCCGGAGACAGACGAGCGCTGATCCGTGAGCTGTTGCAGGCTCAGATTGGTGGCCGTAACCGCAGCCTTCGCATTGGCTCCCAGGTTGCCGACTTGCAGCACCAGGTTGGAATACAGGTCCATCGGGTTCGCGCCCGCAGGAAGCTGCTGATTGCGCAGTGCGACGAGTTGCTCGAGATTGCCGTTGCTGCCGGCGGATCCATCGGAACTGGCGGCGATCAAACCAGGATCGGTGATAGCCACGCCAAAACTGGCGGCTGCGTCGGTCGTCGTAGGCAGCGGGTTGAAGAAATTCTGGCCGGCATTTCCCGCGGCGTCGAATCCTGCCGCGTGCTGCATGTTGAAGCTGGTGGCGAACTGGCTGGCCAGGTCATTCAGTTGAGTAAACAGCTGGGGGAGGGCTTGATCGCGGACCTGCAAGGTGCCGCCCAGTTGCCCGCCCTGAATCTGGCTGGTGATGTCCTGGCCCTGGGCGCTGAAAACGTGCTCCAGCACACTGTTGTTGGCATTGGCCTGCAGCCCATAACTCTGATTGGCCACGACCAGGGGAACGCCGTTCGCGGTAGTCAAGGTCAGCCCATGTTCAGTCTGGGTGACGGAAATATTGACCAGGCCCGAAAGCTGGCGAATCAATTCGTCGCGCTGATCTTGTACGGTGCCCGGGTCTTTTCCCAGGCCCTGCATCTGAGCGACCTGGCCATTGAGTGTGGCAATCTGGCTGGTCAGCCGGTTAATCTGATCGACCGTCTGCGGCACCGATTGGTCCAGTCCCGTCCCAATGGTGGTCAGGCTTGACGCCGCCTGGTGAAACGAATTAGCAAGATTGTTGGCCGAGGTCAACACCGCCTGGCGGGCGTTGGCATCGGTTGGGTTGGTGGAGAGCTGGCTCAAACTGTTGAAGAAGGCGGACAGCGCACCGCCCACTCCTTGGCTTGGATCAGAAAAAATGCCTTCGATCTGGCTCAGCGAATTGAACTGGGTCTCGGAGTTACCCTGCTGCTGGGTTTCTTCATAGATTCTCAGTTGCAGCAGTTGATCGCGAACGCTCTGAAATTGCTCCAGAGTCACTCCGCCACCGAAGGTTATGTTGTTCTCCTGAAAGGTGGGAGCTTCGTTCAGTATGGCGACCTGGCGGCTGTATCCCGGAGTGTTTACGTTGGCAATGTTGTTGGAGGTGACATTCAATGCTCCCTGGTTCGCTTCCAGGGCCTGGACCGCGATGGAGAGTGAAGTGTTCAGTCCGGGCATGGGATTAGACCTCGCACGACCAGCCGGTTGCAGCGGCCGGTTCCGACTCGGCTGGAAAATGCTGTCGGTAGGTCTGGCAGAGTGCGGCGCGCAGTCGCGTGGTGCGCAGGGCCTTTTGCAGCAGCGAGGAATAGACCTTGGTCAGGTTAACCAGTTCCCTGAGATCTGAAGGGGAGACTTTGACTGAAAGCTGGTGGCCGGAGGGCTTTCCGCGAAACCAGCTTTGCAGTTTTTCGGCAAGGCCGTCCTGGGCTGTGGTAGAAGCTTCAAGCGCCGCCACGTCGTTCGAGGCCAACGCGGCAATCGCGCGCTGGAACTGGACGCACAACTCCCGCATATCGGCCACAGCGGCCGATGGGTCGTCCTGCTCTTGCTCGTCGATGCTGTCGATGGCCAAGAAAACTCACCTTAATTGTGATGTTCGAGAAGCCTCTAGCGCTGGTTGTGCTCCAGAATCGCGTGCGCAATCTTGTCCGCTTCGACCCTGTAGTCGCCGTTCTGGATGGACTGCCGCAAGGCTTCGACTTTGTCCTGCCGGACGGGTGGCGTAGCCATGGCCTGGGCTTCGAGCGAGGAGATGCTTAGCGCGTCCGTGGACAGGCTGGCCTTGTCCTCGACGTTCGGGGTGCTCGGGGCCCTGCTACCGGCCTTCCGGGTTTTATCGTCGCTTTCCGGGCCTTGAAATCGGATGTTTGTAAGGTCAATCCTCATCTGTGGTCTCCTGCAATTCCGCGCAACATCTTTATCGGCAGTTCCAGAAAAAACTTTAGTCCAATGATCACTTTGCCACCTTTGGGGTAACCAACGGCTTTATCGAAATGGGAGTAGATTGTAAGTCCTTTGTTTCCATTGCATTGACGGATGCCTTGTGGGCCGCCTGCGCCTCCAGGTGCTTGGCCACCATGGCTGCGATGCCTAGGCCACCATGACCTCCGGTGAGAGCGCTGCCCACGGCCTGCATGGCAATGGCGTGAAACTGGTCTCGACCGGGATCGGCGTCAGGGTCCTCATCAGATCCGGGAACCGAAGCGAAAGACTGTTCGGCCTGCTCCAGCCAGTGCGACAGCAGTACCGCCTCAAACTCGCGGGCCGACTTCTGAATCTTGGCCGCATTGCCGGAGTCTGTATTCTTCAACTTCTCCAATTTCTCGGTCGCCTGCGTGCCGCGAACGTCAGAGAGGCTGATGGCGGGCGTGACCAAGCCGGTTGAGCTCACAAGACCTCCAGTTCAGCTTGCAGTCCACCCGCCGCTTTGATGGCTTGGAGAATGCCTACGATGTCGCGCGCCGTCGCGCCCATAGTTTGCAGTCCGTTGATGAGGTCTTCGACGCTCGCACCTTCCTCGAGCCGGATCGTCTTGGCCGTGGTCTCTTTGGCTTGCACATCCTGATCGGGCACGACTACGGTTTGGCCGCCCTTCGAAAGCGGTTCGGGCTGCGACACCGAAAATTTGGTCGACACTTCCACGCTGAGACCACCGTGCAGGACCGATACCGCGGAAAGCTTCACGTCCCCACCCATCACGATCGTGCCAGTGCGTTCATTGACCACAACTTTAGCCGGCGGATGGACGCTGATAGAAAGATTCTGAATTTGCGAGATCAAATCCGGGACAGACGAGACTCCCGAGCTGCTGATGTTCACGTTGATCTGCCGGCTGTCGACCGCGGTTGAAATCGGCTTGTTGAACTGGTGATTGATGACGCTCGAGATTTCGCGCGCCGAGGTGAAGTCCGCGTCCCTGAGCACAAACGAAACTGTGCTGAGAAGATTCAGATCGACCGCTGTGTCCCGCTCCACCGTTCCGCCGTTCGGTATGCGTCCCACGGTGGGATGGTTGAGTTGCTTGCTGTTGCTCGATCCGCCCGCCGAATATCCCCCCAGCGTGATTGGTCCCTGCGCCTCGGCATAGACCTGGCCGTCCGGCCCACGCAATGGCGCAAGCAGCAGCACTCCGCCTTCGAGGCTTTTGGCGTCGCCGATGGACGAAACCGTTACGTCCAGGGACATTCCCGGCCGGGCAAACGGAGGGAGAGAAGCAGTCACGAACACGGCAGCAACATTTTTTACGATGACGGCGCTTGCAGGAATCTGCACGCCCATACGCTGCATCACGTTGGCCAGCGTCTGAGTAGTGAACAGGGTCTGTTGCCGGTCTCCAGTGCCGTTCAGTCCGACGACAAGGCTGTAGCCCACCAGCGGATTGTCACGCACTCCGGCGACGGTAGTGATATCGCGCACCAGCACGGTCTGCGCCCCGGTCACGGCCCCTGAGAGCTGTGCCGTGATCAGCAGGCAAACCAACCACGCGAATTTTAGAAGCCGATGATCCATAACAGAGCTCGAACAAGAGGATTGGGCGGACGGGTCGCATCCGACACCACGCCCTTGCCTTTCAGTTCTACTTCCAGATTTGAAAGTACCGTCGAAAATGCGCTGTTGTCAGGCCGTATATCTCCCGGACGCAACACGCCGCGCACCAGCATGGTTTCCTTCTGATTGTTGATGGTCACCAGGCGCTCGGCCTCGACCACCAGGTTCCCGTTGGGCAGGACCGCAATCACCTGTCCCGCGAGATTGGTATTCATGGTAGTGCTGGCGTCGGTCGAGCCCGCGCCCTTCAACTTAGTGGATGATTGCGCGGTGAGCAGGTTGGACAATGCACTGGTGGGCTTGATGTAACCCGCCAATCCCGAAATTCCTGATGTCGTATTGAAATCGCGCTGCGTGCCCACATTTCCCGTGGCCTGCGCAGTGGTGCGCTGCACTACGACAATCGTCACCACATCGTTCAACCGGCTGGCCTTGTAGTCCGCCTGCAGATTGGTCAGTGCGCCGTTCGAGGTCCAAAGGCTTCCCAACGTGACCTCGGCGGGTGGCGCCGTAGTTTGGCGCTGCATGCGGGCCACATAGTCCGCGCGAGTCTTCTGCGGGTCGTGCGTGATCTTGACCTTGGAAAACACGCTGCCGGTAACGAAACTCGACAAGGCCAGGATCGCGCAAGCCAGTCGTGCTGCCGAATTTGTGAGGCTCGTTCGCATAGGATTGCACTACTCCGACAGCACCGATGTCACCACCCCGGGTCCGGTCACCCGCGCCAGGTATCTCTTCTTTGTATCTCTGCTCATTACTCTCACCCGTTGTCCACGCCCCCCGTTCTGCAGGCACAGCACCGGCAAGGTCATGTGAATGTACTCACCCTCCAGCATCAGGACCACGGTCTTCCCGCTGCGGACCAACAGGTTTCCCGAGCTAAGCTGCTCCGGTTTTCTGTCTGGCTGGCCAGGCCGAGTCGCTGATCCGTCTTCCACTCGGCCCCAATGCACCAGCACGTAGAAGGGAAGACAAGTATTGGGATGTTCACAGCGCAGAAGCACTTTGTCGGAATCTGCGTCCAGCACTTCGATGCTGAGTACCTTCAGTGGCGGATGGGGTTCAGCGGCGGTCATGCCGGACAGTTGCTCCATCTGGTCCGGCAGGATCGAGATGCCGGACGAATGAAGAGCGCCCAGGATGCATTCGCGGCTGATCGGCGTTCGGGGATTGCCGTCAGCACGAACTGCGGCTCCCGTCCCCGCCAGCAGCAGCACGTTGAAAATCGCGAATGCTTTAGCCAGTCTTAAACGCATTTCTTCTTTCTTTACCGTGTGAGGCTGTTCAGGTCCTGAAACATCTCGTCCGCGGCTTTTACCACTCGCGAGTTGGACTCGTAAGACCGCTGCGAGAGGATCATTTCCACGAATTCCTGAACCACGTCCACATTCGACTGTTCCAGAAACCCCTGCTGCAGGGAACCAAGTCCCTCGGTTCCGCCCGGAGTACCGACAATGGGGTCTCCCGAAGCAGTGGTAGCCAGCATCAGGTTGTTGCCCACGCTGTTCAACCCGCCGGGGTTGGGAAATAACGCCAGCTGAATATTTCCCACTTGAGTGGCCTGGGTTTGGCCGGGTTGCGTGACCGAAACCGTGCCGTCAGATCCGATAGTGACCGAGAGGGCGTCGGGCGGCAGAGTGATCGCAGGTTCGAGAGGATTTCCGTCCGCCGTCACGATATTTCCCTGCTGATCGAGATGGAACGTCCCGGAGCGCGTGTAGGCAATCTCGCCGTCCGGCATGCGTACCTGGAAAAATCCCTGGCCTTGTATCGCGAGATCCAGAGGGTTGCCGGTCTGGTTGAAGTCTCCCTGCAACTGCAGAACTTCTGACGCGCCTGGCTTGGTTCCAAGGCCAACCTGTAAACCGGCGGCGTTGGTGGTCTGCTGCGTCGAGGCCGAGCCCGGCATTACCATGTTCTGGTAGAGCAAGTCGGTGAATTGCACGCGCCGCCGCCGGAATCCTGCTGTGCTGGTGTTGGCCAGGTTGTTAGCCACGTTATCGAGATTCAGCTGCTGCGCGTTCATGCCACTGGCGGCTGTGTACAGTGCGCGGAACATAGGGCTCCTTTACGGATTGACCTTCGGTAAATCTTCGGTTGCGATGCGATTGAATTCCGAGTGAAACATTCCGAGCGCCCGCTGCATCATTTCCGCGTAGCGCTGCACGGCGACCAGTTCTACCGCACCTGCTACGGGGTTCACATTCGAACTCTCCAGCGAGCCCTGTGCGATCGTGGACTGTTTTGCCGGTGCCTCACTTTTCGCGGGGGCGCTGTAGTAAGTCTTGCCGATACTCTCGAGCGCCGTACCCGGAGGAAATTCCACCAGCTTGATCTTTCCCGCGACCGCGCCGCTGACCGAAATCGTGCCATCAGCACTAACGCTTACCGGACCGCCCACGATGCGGATCGGACCTTGCTCGCCCATCACTGGATCGCCTTGTGCCGTGGTCAACTGTCCCTTGGCCGACACTTGAAAATTTCCATTGCGAGTGAAAGCCAGGCCAGTGGCGGTCTTTACCTCAAAAAAAGCCGGCCCCTGGACTGCGAAATCCAAGTCGTTACCGGTGTGTTCCAGATTGCCCTGGGTCAGGTCCATCTGGCTGCCGCCCGAGATTCCAAAATCATTGACGGCCTGGTTCAGGCTCGAACCCTGATGTCCGGACGCTGTTGCCAGGAATGACCGAAAGATGTTCTGTTGCGCTCGATATCCCGGGGTGCTGGTATTGGCGAGGTTGTTCGCCACTAGGTCAAGCGCCTGACTCCGCGCCATCAACGCCGCACATGCCGCATAGAATCCGCTATCCATAGAGGTCTCGCTACTATGAAAGCACGGCAATGTCCATTGCTTGCCAGGCGCCCTGGTTGGTAACTCGTTGAAAATTGGTTGATTGCCCGGGGTTAGATGAGAGTTGGATGAGTATCTTGGACTCGCGGGCGCAAGGCGGACCTTTGCGCCCGGCGTTGATTCTAACCAGTCACTATTTTTCGTGTTCTCAGTTGGTTTTCAGTCGAAACCGGGTTTGCCTGAGTGACTCGCGGAGCCGCTCGATGCCGATCTCCACGATGCACTGGTCCAGGCTGAGCTCGTCTGTCTCTTGGGTGGCGGTATCGTGTGCAAGCTGGAGAACATGGATCTTCAAACCGCTGTTCTGGTTGACAATATCCCCGACAGCGCTGAGGGTCACTACGCGCTCGCCGAGTAACAATTCCAGGCGGAACAGGGCTTCCGCGCTGACGGTCGTGGGTCCGGGGGTATGTATAGGTATCATGCCTTTGGCCAATCCATACATCGGCCAAAGTGAGCTTTAACTTTACGTCAGGCGCAACATGCCGAGGATGGCGGGGACGACGGGAATCTTAATCCAACTCGGCCAGTCTGGCCCGGACCAAATCCTTCACTAATTCTCTATCGATTTCCCAATCGACAGGGATCTGAAAGCAGTTCTTAAAGAGGACAAACTTCCCCAACCTCACCTTAAAGTCTGAAATTACGCGAGGACTCCAGGGTGAAAATGTTAGATGATGCTTGTAGGCACAAATGCCAACTACATACTTCCCATTCCGGTGGATGGTAGGTAAGTTCCAGGACATTTTGGACGCTAGTTCCGGAAATTGGGTAAGAATCAAATCAATCACAGACCTGAGGGTCCTTTGTTTCGTAGGGTCGTCCAGTGAGGCTAAATATTCCTCGACTGAATTGAATCGTGGCCGCCTTCGCGAGCGTGGTCGGCGGATTGTTTTGCGGTCCCCTCGATTCACGACTCTTGACCCTCCTCGGCGGCTACTTGGGCGTTTCAATCCCGAACTGCCTGGCGCATGAGACAGGTGCCGCAGCTCTTCTCCTAATGGGCCCTATGGGAGGAGATATGGCCGGGACCTGAGATGAAGCTAGTCGGCCGGGTGCCCCATTCTAAATTTCGCGTTCTTTGAAAAATTTAGAGTGGGGATTTTCGCTTGGGCTTCGGCTTGCTCTTGCCCTTGAGATTGAGCGCCACTGCAGCGCGGATGAGATCCTTCAAGGCCGCCCCATCGACCTTGTCGCCTTCGCGGATGTCGATGGCGCGCCTGACGTTCCCCTCGAGGCTGGAGTTGAACAGACCTGAAGGGTCCTTCAACGCAGCTCCCTTGGCAAATGTCATCTTGACGACGCTCTTGTAGGTCTCTCCCGTGCAGACAATGCCGCCGTGGGAAAAGACGGGAGTCCCCATCCACTTCCACTCTTCGACGATCTCAGGGTCCGCCTGGTGGATGATTGTGCGGACCTTCGCGAGCGTCTTCCCGCGCCAGTCCCCAAGTTCCTTGATCTTCTCGTCGATGAATGCAGAGGCAGATGCCACCGGAATGGGCCTTTTCATGTACAGCTCCAACTCTCGCACCTAATTTAGCTGCGCTCAGCGTAACCTGCAACCTCCGCAAGTGGAAGCCTCTTCTGGTTCGATAGCAGTTCGGAAAGATGGCGGGCGGGTGGCCCACTCAAGCCCGGTTTTGGCTTGAGTGGGGATGTTCAGATCTTCTCAACTCTGTCATTCCGACCGAAGGAGATCATCGCAAAGCGATGATCTGTGGAGTGGAGGGACGTGGTGTTGTGACGTCAACAGGCTTTGAGGGACGGTGGAGATCGAGTCGGAATGGACGACACGAAAACGCGAACGAGCGGTCAGGGAGACTCTGTCCAGCTCTGAACATCTGCCCCACTCAAGCCAAAATCGGGCTTGAGTGGGCCACCCGCCCTTCAATTGGCTTGTCATCCCGAGCGCAGTCGAGGGACCTGCTGCAATGGGGTGCCCGAACTCAGGGGCTGACTCGTTCCTTCTCGCCCGCCGCCTTCCACTCCGCCGCCAGTGCCTGAAACTCCGCCAACCCCTGAAAAGATTGAAACTCTCCGGCACTCAGCGCCGACGCATCATGGAAACCCCCGCCCAGCGCCAACCGCAACTCCGCCAGCATGCCCTTCTTGTCAGCCAGCATCGCGTAGGCCCGCGCCCTCTGGTAGTGCGCAAAGGCAGGATTCGCCGATCCCGCCGCCGCCAGATCAAAATAGGCCAGCGCCGCCCGGTAGTTCTTGCCTTCCATGCTGTGCTGGCCGGATTCATACGCCGCGATCACCAATCCTCCCAGCGCCCGCCGTACCACCAGTACTTTCAAGTCGTCTGAGTTCGGCAGACTGCCCGCGCGTTGCTTAAGATCGGCAAAGTCATGTTTGAGGGCATTAAGGTCAACATTGTCGCTCTCGTCGGACCCGATGGCCTGCATTTGGCCGGACAGAGGACCACTGATCCGCTCCTGCTGCTCCAGCGCCGATGTCTCCCGCTTTTGTTCCGCTCTCACTCCCTTGTTCTTGGCGAGTTCAGCCAATGACCTTTCCGCGGGACTTACGTCAGCCAGGCCCTTGAAATCGCGCACCACGGACTCGTACTCGCGCACAGCCGCAAGCACATTGTTCTTCGTTTGCAAGTCGCGAGCTTTGACCAGCTCCTCGTCCGCGGTTTGCTGGATGCGCGCCGGATCGCGCGCCAGACTCCCTGCTGCCATCGCCCGCATGTCCATCCAGTTAAGCGCCTCCAGCCATACCTCCGGCGGTGCCCATCCATGCTGGCCATCAAAACTGCGAATCCGGTACTGCGACCCGGCCTCCTCCAGCTTCTTCCGCAGTTCCACGAATTCGCCATAGTTGAAGTCGGCATTGCCCACGGCGCCGTAGTAGGCGAATTTCATGTTGCGCTGCGGAGCCTTGTCGATCGGGAATCCAGCGGCGTTCGCGATCACGCCGGCTGCGCAACCATCGCAGGAGAGCGCGATAGCCGTGACCAGGCGCGATCCTCCGGACATCCCGGCCAGGTAACGACGCTGTTCTTCGACGGGAAACCTTTCCTGCGTGTCTCGCCACACCGCATTCGCGGCCGCCGTGGAATCTGCCATCGGGCCATTACGGGAGTTGTTCGAGGCTACAACGATATATCCTAATTTCTCCGCCGCCGCCCGCACCGCCTCCACCGCAACTTCACCCCGGGCGAGAGGGTCAAAAAGATAAATGATCGGCCACTTACGCGCCGCAGAAAAAGTGGAAGGCAGATAGAGCGCATAGCTCTGTTTGCTGTCCGCGCTGCACAAAACTGCCGGAATCACCTTGCCGGCTGGAAATGCGGAAGGCGCGTCCTGCGCCAACCCTGACCCGTGGACAAAGGCCAGGCAGACAATGGTCAGAATTGCTCGATGCACGGTCATAGGCTGTCGGCGGAATCCAGACACACGACCAGAACGAAAATCGTTTGAGGGCGCCCTCCTGATCTGGACTCGCTTAATACTGCCCGTACCTTCCCCGCACCGAATCCAGCAGTTTCTGGGAGTCGTAGCCGATACCATCCTTGAAGACAATTTCGACATTCTCGATATCTGAAATCTGTTTCGAGGGATCTCCCTTGATGACGACGAGGTCGGCGTTCTTTCCCGCGGCCACCGAGCCGATCTGCTTGTCCCTGCCCAGATAAACAGCGCCGTTCAGCGTGGCAATCTTGATGGCCTCGACGGGAGAGAATCCGGCCTCGACCAATAATTCGATCTCGCGTTGATCTCCAAATCCCGGAAGCACGTCGCCCCGCCCCGTGGGATCGGGGCCGGCGAGCAGCAATCCGCCGGCGGCGACGAAGGCGCGTTCCAGCTCCAAGTCATGCTTCCAGAGCAGCGCGGGATCAATTTTCGGCGCTGGTGCCGATGCCGGCCGCTGCCGCAGCAGGAAGAAATCCTCGCGTGCCTGCGGGGTCATCGCGTCCAGGGCCTGCTGCCGCAGCGGCGGACGGCCTCCACCTATGTCCCCTTCGAAAACCGGCAGAGTTGAGGTGATGGCCACGTGATGACTGACCAGCGTGTTGATCAAGTCCTTTGCCTCGGGCGTGTCTGGATCCATGTGGGCAAGAGTTTCGTCGCCCTCGCTTTGGCTGCAGACATCGGGTTTCTTGCCGGCATCAAGCTGGGTGTTGACGAAGAAGCCGTGCTCAAGATCATCAATGCCAAGCTCTGCCGCCTCTTTGTAGGTCACCGAGCACAGGTGGCCGGTCACTTTGATCCCACGCTTGTGGGCCGCATCAATCGCAGCCTTCAACTCGGCGCGCGTGATGTTCATATACGCCTTGAACGACGTCACCCCACGATCCGCCCAATACTCCACCGTCTGCCGCGCGTCGTCTGGACCGGTCAGGTGCGGCATCTGGATAAAGTAGCTCTCTGCACCCTCTAGGTACGGTCCGGTGATGTCCAGATGCGGGCCGGGAAGCTTGCCGGCATCGATGTCACGCTTCAGGTTCAGGTCGGCGTAGGTTTCGACGCTGCCTGTGGTGCGCATGGTGGTGACGCCGCTGGCGAGGTAAAGGCGCGGAGCCGAGAAAGTCATCTGAGTTACCAGGACAGGATTGTCAGAGTGTCGCCGGCTGTCGAGATTCGGCCGCACGATGTAAAACAGGTGATCGTGCATTCCAACCATGCCCGGCATTACCGTATGATCGTGAAGATCCAGCACCGCGGTGCTCTTGTCCGCCGCCACATCAGCGCCCTTCATGATCGCTGTGATCTTTCCGCCCTCGATCACGACGTTCTGATCGTCGACCGCGGCTGATCCGGTGCCGTCAATAATCCGCGCGTGCGTGAGCACAACCTTGAGAGCGCACACCCGGCCGAACTCCTTCACCGCGGCGGCGTCTTTCGACGGTTCGGAACATTGGGCCCGCATGGTCAGAGAGAGCACGAGCAGCACAAAGACACGCGAAAGCATGAAGGTCCCTCCTCAGAACGGAAAACATTGTACTTGAGGAGGATGGAGTGGATGGAGGACGGGCGTCCCGCCCGTCCAGCCGACCGCAGCTTGGCAGTGTCGAAGACCCGCCTTGACAGCAGGGAAGAGTCCAACTGACAAAACCCGCCCAAGCGAAGCTTGGACGGGGCACCCGCGGGATTGGTTGTGTTCAACTTAAGGACAGCGCGAGCGGGGACGCTCGCGCCTACATTCGCGCCGGGGCTGCAGCTCGCTTGGGCAGGATCTCTCCGATGCGGCGAATCTGCGCCCCTACGCCCTTGAGCTTTTCTTCAATATTCTCGTAGCCGCGATCGATGTGATACACCCGGTCGATAATCGATTCGCCTTCCGCCACCAGTGCCGCCAGCACCAGCGACGCCGAAGCCCTCAGGTCGGAAGCCAGCACCGCCGCCGCGCTCAAGGGCGAGGGCCCACGCACCACCGCGCGTCGTCCTTCAATCTTGATATTGGCGCCCATGCGCACCATTTCGAGCGCATGCATAAATCGATTTTCGAAAATGTTTTCCGTGATGATCGACGTCCCTTCAGCTTGGGTGGCCAGCGCCATGTACTGCGCCTGCATGTCGGTGGGGAAGCCGGGATACTCTTCGGTCACGATGTCCGCCGCCTTGATGGGGACGTCTCCCATCACCCGTACCGAGTCAGCGGCGTGCCGGGTCTTGACGCCGACTTCAGCCAGCTTTTCCAGCAGCGCGTCCAGGTGCCTGGGCTCGCAGCCCGCAACGTTCAGGTCTCCGCCGGTCATCGCTCCCGCAATGATGAATGTGGCAGCCTCGATCCGGTCAGGAATGATTCTGTGTTTCGCACCATGCAGCTTGCTGACGCCCTTCACCAGAATGGTTGAAGTGCCCGCGCCTTCGATTTGTGCTCCCATTTTATTCAGCAGTTCGGCCAGGTCGGCGACTTCCGGCTCGCGGGCGCAATTCTGCATCACAGTTTCGCCCTCGGCCAGAGTCGCGGCCATGAGCAAGTCTTCGGTGCCGGTCACGGTAATCCTGTCGAACAAAATTTCTAAGCCTTTGAGCCGGTCAGCGCTGGCCTCAACGTATCCGTGGTCCTGTGTGATCTTGGCTCCCAGGCGTTCCAGACCTTTGATGTGGAGATCGATGGGACGCGCGCCGATAGCGCATCCGCCCGGCAGAGAAACCCGGGCGCGGCCGCAGCGCGCCACCAGCGGCCCAAGGACAAGCGATGAAGCCCGCATCTGCTTGACCAGTTCATACGACGCTTCAGGGCTGGTCAGATTGCGGGCGCAAATCGTGGTGCGATGCTGTGCCCGTCCGTAGCCCAGTTCGACTTCGGCGCCCATGGCCGCCAACAGCTTGCGGGTGGTTTCAATGTCGCGCACCTGCGGAATGTTTTCCAGAATGACAGGTTCTTCCGTGAGCAGGGCCGCGGCCATGGCCGGCAACGCGGCATTCTTGGCTCCGCTGACCCGAATTGTCCCCAGCAGCGGATTGCCCCCGCGGATTACAAACTTATCCATACGCCTGTCTATTCTAATGGCGATCGTAGGGAAGAGTGGGCGGGAAATGGTAACTCCGGAGGACACGGCCGGGTGGGGGCGTGTTGTGTGGCCGCGGGCGACTCGCCCGCGCGGGCTGGGCGCGACGCCGGCGCTACAGACTGCGCGCTGCCGCAATCGCCCGTCGTACATGCCCGCCAGCCGCCTTCAGCGCCCGCTCCGCTTCCCGGCGGTCCACTTCCGCCTGCAGCATGACCAGCGCCACCGGGACGCTGTTTCCTGCTACCCGCAAAGCCTGCGCGGCAATCTCCGTACCGACGTCCGCCGCCTGCTGCAGAATGCTTACGCTGCGCGCCGCCAGCTTGGAATTTCGTGGCGTGACGTGCACCATCAGGTTCCCATAAACATATCCCAACCGGGTCATGGCTCCGCTGGAGAGCATGTTCAGCACCATTTTCTGCGCCGTGCCGGCCTTCATGCGGGTCGATCCTGAGATCACCTCCGGCCCCACTTCGGTCACAATGCCCAGCTGGGCCGCCCTTTGCAGCGGGGTATTGCGGTTGCAGGTCACGGAAATAGTTTGGGCGCCTTTACTCCGCGCATACTCGATGGCGGCGATGGTGAAAGGGGTCCGTCCGCTGGCCGCAATTCCTACGACCACGTCATTCCTGCCCGGCTTCCTCTTCGCCATCTCCCGCTTGCCCAGGTCGCGGGAATCTTCGTTCGCCTCCACCGCCGCAGCCAGGGCCGCGGGCCCGCCCGCCATAATGAACTGAACCGTCCGGGGATCGACATCAAACGTGGGTGGACACTCCGCCGCATCGAGGGCCGCAATCCTGCCGCTGGTGCCCGCGCCTACATAGATCAGTCGCCCGCCCCGCTGCAGAGCGTTCGCGATCAGCTCCACGCCGCGCGCGATCTGCGGGAGTGCGCCCCGGACCGCATCCACCACCTTGGCGTCTTCAGCGTTGATGACGCACACCACTTCCAGCGCGGTCTTCAGGTCCAGGTCGGCGGAAGCGCGATTCGGTTGCTCGGTAGTAAGGCGGCTCAGGTTCTCCCGCGTGGTGCTTGATCTTCGCTTCAAAGCTTTTTCTCCAGCGCTTCCACCACGGCATCGTGAAATGCGGGCCGGACATCCTTGATCGCTTTATTCTCGCAGTCAGGCCAGGTGCGGTTGGTGAGCAGGGTGACGGAAAGCTGGCGCTCGGGATCGATCCACAGCGAGGTCCCGGTGTACCCCAGATGCCCGAACGAACGGGCGGAGAAGTATTTCCCCGACTGCGACGGCGACGAAGGCGTGTCCCAACCCAATGCCCGGGATGTGCCTTCTGGCGCGGTTTCGCGGCGAGTGAAAAGCGCGAGCGTTTCCGGACGGACCAGCGGACGTCCTCCTTGCAGAAGAACGTGAGCAAATGTTGCCATATCTTCCGCGGTCGCGAACAACCCGGCATGTCCTGCTACTCCGCCCAGCACGCTGGCATTTTCATCCTGCACTTCGCCCTGGATGATTCGGTTGCGAAAGGCGCGGTCATCGGCGGTGGGTGGAATCGAAGCCCGCCACGCGGCCGGGGGATCGAAAGCGGTGTGCGTCATCCCCAGCGGACCAAAGACCTCGCGCTGACAGAAACGGTCAAGGCCCTCGTCGGCGATACGCTCCAAAGCGTTCGCCAGAATGATGAAGCCGATGTCGCTGTATTTCGCTGTTGTGCCCGGATCGGCCGCCAACGGCGTGGCGCAAGCGGCTGCCAGCAGTTCATCCCTGGTCTTGCTCTTAAGAAAGAGCTTTTCGTACGCTGGCAAACCGGAGGAGTGTGCCAGCAGCATGCGGACGGTCACATCGTTTCGCCGCGCGTCGCTCCCGGCAAATTCAGGCACGATGCTAACCACGGGCGCCTCCAGATCGATGAGTCCCCGCTCGTACAGAATCATCGCCATCGTAGTGGTCGCCACAGCCTTCGAAACCGAAGCCAGATCGAAGACCGTGGCCACGGTTACGGCAGGAGAGTCAGGCTCATAAGTGAATCGCCCAAAGACCTTCAGTACGACCAATCTCCCCCGGCATGTAACCGCGATCGAAGCGGCGGGAAAAGCAGCTTGTGCGATACCTTTTTGTATGACGTCAAAAGCTCTGCCGAAAATCGCGTCCTGCTGCTCATAGGCAGGAGCAGGAAAGCGCGGGGCGGCTTGGCTGCCAGTCGTCAGCGAGGAAGAGCTTTCTGACAAAGGGATGATGTGCTCGATATTTGGGTTATAACAAAGTTCTGGGGACGGGTAAAGGTGGCGATTGCAGGATGCTCTCCCAACCCGCATATTCAGAACTCGTCTCATTACAGGCAACGACCCGGTCCGCGAATGCACCTTCCCAGGTCCTGGACGCACCCGGACGTTATGACGTCAAGCTGAGGTTGGCTGCACGGTCGCTCGATTAAGCGTGTCTTAGACTCGTGAAAGTGAGCATTTTTGATCAGTCGTACAGATTCCGTGGATCAACACTTGACCAGGAACATCATGTCTCTGCCCGAAGAGTACTTTCCAGCGCTCACGACTGACGCCGCTAGAAATCCCGAATCCGCAAGGTTGCTGCAACTGCTGGCCCAAGTGGACAAGGCCCTCGCCGAGCGTCCGGATATGACTATCAAGCTGTCAACGAAGGGTACTGAGGATGTCCAGAAATGAGCGAACAGGAATTAGTCCTAAACGTTAAAGAGCTTCACATACTTAGCCTCACGTGCTCTGAATGCGGACATGGCACGATATTCGATTTTCAGAGCAGCGACTATCTCGAAAAATCAGTCTCGCCCTTGTGCAGTATTTGCAAGAAGGAGTTGGCGGTTGATCTCCAGGAGTAGTTGAAGGCGTACCGCTGCTTCTACGACAGTATGTCTGCCTGTGACCGGATCGAATTTCGCGTGCGTCAGAACAAGCCTGACACTGCTGCGTCACCTTCGGCCGTCGAGGTCCGGCAGGTCGTCTCTGACGCGGTTTCCGAGGTCCAGCAGGCCGTAGCCGTGGCCTTAGCCAAAGACCACACTGCAACTGGCCTGACTAGTGATTGATGTTTCGAGGATTCCGGTACCAAGACTCGAGCGTGCTAACCCGGCCGCGTACGGCGGCAGCGGCAATGTCGCGTCATGGACGGTCTGTCCCTTCCATAAAATGTCCTTGATCGTAGCTTCCACGTTGGCGCGGACTTCCGCCCACGCGATCTGGGCACGCCACCCACCTGACAGCCAGCGGCGCCGGCGCTCAGAACATCAGTGCGGCTAGAGAAAAGCTCCGCGCCGTACAGTGATACCACAAACGGCACCCCCTGGTACTTCAGTTTCTTGAGCAATGTCTCGCCACTTGTTAGATTCAAGACATCCACTTAATTTCCCCAACTCGTCGCCGGTATACGTGTCACCTCGTCGCCTTATTTGTCGTCAGCCTGTTTCCCTTGCTGGCCACGGCTGCCACCGCTAAAGCCCCCGCCACTCCAAAACTGGCCGTCCTCGACCCCATCATCCTCGACGCCATCCACGACCACCAGATTCCCGGCGCCGTACTGCTCATTGGGCACAACGGCCAGGTGATCTACCGCAGAGCCTTCGGCAATCGCGCAACGGAGCCCCACCGCGAACCCATGACCACAGACACTATTTTCGACCTCGCATCGCTCACCAAAGTGATCGCCACTACTACAGCCGTGATGCAACTGGTGCAAAAGGGTGAAGTCCGGCTGAACGATCCGGTGGCAAAGTACATTCCGGAATTTGCTCAGAATGGCAAGGACGACATCACCGTCCGCAATCTGTTGACTCACTACTCCGGCCTGCGCGGAGACTTCGATTTGGATCCGCCCTGGGAGGGCCGGGATGCCGGTCTCCGTCTGGCCTACGCCGAGACCCCCGTTTACCCGCCCGGTTCCAGGTTCATCTACAGTGACACAAATTTCATTACGCTGGGCGCGCTGGTTGAACGCGTAACGGGAGCCACACTGGATGATTACTGCGCCCGGAAAATCTTCCGCCCCTTGCACATGGCGCACACTCGCTTCCTGCCGCCCGCGGCCTGGCGGCCGAAGATCGCCCCCACCGAATACGACGAGCAAGGCAAAATGCTGCAGGGGGTGGTGCATGATCCCAGGGCGCGCCGCATGGGTGGCGTGGCCGGACATGCCGGCCTGTTCTCCACTGCTGACGATCTTTCGAAATTTGCCCGCGCCCTGTTGCAGGGCAGCCCAGTTCTGGCTGGGAACGCGGTCGAGAAGATGACCACACCGCAGCAACCGCCCACCGCGCAGGAACTGCGAGGCTTCGGCTGGGACATCGACTCGCCATTTTCAAGTAATCGCGGTGATCTTCTCCCCGTGGGATCGTTCGGCCACACCGGATTCACCGGCACATCGATCTGGATCGATCCGACGACCCAAACTTACATCATCCTGCTGACCAACTCCGTCCATCCTCGCGGACAGGGAAGCGTGGTGGCCCTCCGCTCCAAGGTTGCCACCGCAATGGCCGCCGCCCTTCCCCTGACCGTCAGCGAGAAAGATGAACTGCGCTGGAAAAGCATCACCGGATACAACGAGGCCCAGACCGCGGCCCGCCGCATAGCCACCCGCAACGGAACGGTTCAGAACGGAATCGACGTGCTCGAGGCCCACAACTTCGATTTCGTTCGCGCTGCTGATGGCAAAAAGAAAATCGGACTGCTCACCAACCAGACCGGCCTGGACTCGCAGGGACGCCGCACCATTGATGTCCTCGCGCAGGCCCCTGGCATCTCGCTCGATGCCATCTTCAGTCCCGAGCACGGCGTGACCGGCACCCTGGACACGACCGACATCGCCAATTCGAAGGACGCCGCCACCGGTATTCCCATCTACAACGTTTATGGGGCGAAGGATGCCGAACGCAGGCCGTCAGTGGACACTCTGAAAACTCTGGATGCGGTCGTCTTCGACGTGCAGGATGTCGGCAGCCGCTTTTATACCTACGAAACCACCCTGGGATATTTTCTCGAAGCCGCGGCCAAGGCGAGTATCGAGATGATTGTCCTTGACCGCCCCAACCCGGTCACCGGCTCCTTCGTGCAGGGCGCCATCCCTGATCCCGGTCACGAAAGCTTCGCAAACTACTTTCCTGTCCCGGTCCGTCATGGCATGACCATGGGCGAGCTGGCAAAAATGTTCAATACCGAGCGCAACATCAACGCCAGGCTGGTGGTGATACCCATGGAAGGATGGACGCGCGGTGACTGGTACGATTCCACCGCCCTGCCTTGGATCAATCCTTCACCCAACATGCGCAGCCTCACCGAAGCCACGCTGTACCCCGGCGTGGGCCTGGTCGAAGGCACCAACGTTTCGGTGGGCCGCGGCACCGACACACCCTTCGAATTGCTGGGCGCGCCCTGGATCAAGGCCGTTGAACTATCCCAATATCTGAATGCCAGGAACATCTCCGGCGTGCGTTTTGTCCCCGTAACATTCACTCCAAACGCCAGTATCCATGCCGACCAGAAATGCCAGGGCGTCAACATTTTCCTGATTGACCGCAACGCTTTCGACGCCGCTGAGCTGGGGATTGAGCTGGCTTCCGCGCTGCACAAACTGTATCCCGAGCAATATCACATGGAGCGCCTGATCGAACTGGTGAACAACCAGTCGGTGTACGACGCCATCGCCGCCGGCCAGGATCCCCGCCGTATCGCGGATGACTGGCGGGAGCCCCTGGAAAAATTCCTCCAGGTGCGCCAGAAGTACCTCATTTACAAGTAGCTCAAGTCCCGCCTTCGTGCCTCACTTCCGCTAGAATATCTGTTGACCGATTCGTTCACCCCGGGGAGTCGAGGATGAAAGCTGGCAAACCTGCACCCACCGCAAATTTGATGTACCGCTGTGCCGGGCCCAATTGCGGGACGCTCAAGGGCATTACCGACCACTGGTGGCTGATGTGGGCTTCGTTTGCCGAATTTAACCGGCCAGTGCTCTACCTTTGCCCCTGGGATGACGAGATTGCCGCCCGCGAAGGCACCCTCCACGTGTGCGGCGAGCTCTGTGCCCAGCGTCTGCAGTCCCAGTTCATGGGAAACGTCAGGGAGAATCAGCGGTCTGCCAGCGTGTAGGCAGCGGCGCGGACGAAGATTCCGACAAACTTTCGCTCCCCAACTTGCATCGTACGTTATATCGGACCACGTTGACGCTGCTTCGTCTAGTCTGTGCTTTGGGGAGTTCTCGATGCGAACAAGCATGATGGGAATCGCTGTTGTGATGTTCCTGGCGAGCGGTTTAGCCGCGGCCCAGGCAAATCCCGCGGCTCGACCAGATCCGCCCCTGGCCTCTACCACTGACGCCGCCCAGCTTACGATTCCTTCCGGCACCAAGGTCCCGCTGGCGCTCAAGCAATCCATTTCTACTAAGAACGCGCGCGAAGGCGATGCCGTCTATGCCGTCACCACCTTTCCGGTCGTAATCAACGATCGCATCGTGGTTCCCGCCGGCACGTATGTGCAGGGCCGCATCAGCAGCGTCAAGCGCGGCGGTCATATCAAGGGCCGCGCCGAAGTCCTCATGCACTTCAGCACTCTCATCTATCCCAGCGGTTACACCCTGGTGCTGCCCGGCGCGGTCGAGAACGTCCCCGGGGCTGAAAAGAGCTCGATCAAAGATGAAGAAGGCACCATCCGCCAGGACAGCCAGACCGGCGAGAAGGCCAAAACGGTAGCCACCGCCGCCGGAACCGGCGCGGTCATTGGCGGCCTCAGCAACGGCGTGAAGGGTGGTCTGATCGGAGCCGGAATCGGTGGCGGAATCGGCACCGCCATCGGACTCCTCAGCCGCGGCAATGACGTGCGATTGGAGGCGGGCACCACTCTGGAAATGGTCATCCAGCGCGAAGTCCCCCTGGACTCCACCCGCATCCCCAAATAAAGTTTTTGCTTTGTTGTGTGGAGCGGGCACTCCTGCCCGCTGCTTTTGACTTTGGTTGTTCTGAGGAGCCCTCAACCACACGAACCACACGAAGGATCACCAAAGAATTCCGTAGTGTATCTTCGTGCCCGTTCTGGCTAAAGCCTCTAGCCGTTCCTCGCCGCACCCCACTCACTTCAAATTAAACAAAGCATTCACATGCGCCGTCACCGAAATAGTCTGAGGAGTGAACTCTTCCGTAGGCGCAGCAGCTGCCCCCGCCACGTTCATTTTCATCATCGTCCGTGCCATGGGCATGGGACGCACGTTCTCAAACGTGTCCACCGACGCATAAGACAGTTCCCCCAGCGTGCGCCCCGCGCTCCGAGCCAGTGCCGCCGCCGACTCGCGGGCCCGCCGGTAGGCATCCTCGACAGCCTTGGTCTTGGCCGCGTCCATGTCCTCCAGGGAGTAGTTCAGTGACTGATTTTCCGTGACGTCGGTATCGGCCAGTTGCTGCACGATGGGCGCCACCTTGGAAAAATCCTTCAGCTTCAGCGAAACATTTGCGTTCACCTGATATCCCACCAGCTTTCGCTTCGCCGTTTTGTAGTCATAAACGGGTTGCAGGGAAAAGTAGCCAATCTCCGCCGCCTTGGGCTCGATCCCGTTGGAACGCAGAATCTGCCGCACCTGCTCTGCTGCTTTGGAGGCGCGGTCATAAGCCTCGCGCGAGGTCCCTTCCTGTGCCGAGATATTGAATTGCATTACGGCGGTATCGGGATTTGCCTCAAACTTCCCGTCCGCGCCGACGAAGATGCTGTTGGGCTGGGCGGCGATAGTAGGACGGTCCTGGCTCAGAACGACGGTGGATGCGAGCAGTGCAATCAGTAGCGCAATCGTAGCTCTCATAAAATTCTCTCCTGACCAGGAGTACATGATGCCACAGCACCTCATATGTGTGTGGGTCGGACACTCCTGTCCGACGCCGTTGACTTTGTTTTTGACTTTCAGGTTTTGACTTTCAAATGCAACTCTCGAGGTCGCGAAGGCCGGGGTCATCCCGGGCAACCCCAACTTCAAAGTCAACGGCGTCGGACAGGCGTGTCCGACCCACACACAACCCATCTCAGTGCCACGGGACTTGCAGGGGACGGTCCAGCCGCACTTCGAGCATGGTGCCCTTTTGCAGTTGCAGTCTGTGGTCGCTGAATATGGCCTGTACCACGCCTGCGGCCGTTCCGGCCTTCGAACCTATCCCATCAGAATCCGGATCGCGATGCGCGCCCCCGCCTTGTCCCTGCCGTTCAATTTCGCCTTCGCCCCGCGTGGTCAAGCCGTGCTCGCCCGGAACATCGATGATTGTTGCCATCAGCGGCGCCCATCCGCGTTGGGTTTCAATCTCGTCAAAGCTCAGCAGCAGACGGGGATGAAACCCATTGCCTACGTCGCTCACATGTCCTCTGATCCTGCTGCCGTGCAGAATCACGCTTTCATCCGGCCCCATCAGATCTTCCCCCAGTTTGGCCTTGAACCGTTTCCCTGGCTGGATCCTGCTGACATCGAGCTTGTCCTCGAGACGGATCAGAAACGTGGTTCCGTAAGGAATGGCGTGAGGAGGAGCGGGGGATTTCTCCTCCTGGCCGAGCAGCGGCAGAGTTGTCAGAGCCAAAGTCAAACACCAGAACGAACGAAGCCCAGCCATAAGCGAAACCTCCACGTCGCAATGAACGACCTGCCAGCTTGGTTGGATGTAGGCCGCAACCGAATTGCTGCCTGCGCTGCAGCTGACGAGTTGAATGAACGCAACCTTAAAGGCGGGTGTTTCTCTTGGCGTTCTTTGCGGTTAAGAGCTTTACTTTGGGATTCAACGGAGACTGCGAATCTAGATAGAGCCCTTGGCGCTGGTGGAGTAAGCGAAGCGGTCGCTCTGTGCCCCAATCTGTCGCCGCAGATCTCCCCAGATATTCTCCGGCATGGTGAGAAAAACCTTGACCACCTGCGGATCGAATTGCCGCCCCGACCAGCGTTCGATTTCTTCCCGCGCCGCCTGCAGGGACTGGGCGGGACGATACGGGCGATCCGAAGTGATGGCATCCAGCGTGTCCGCCACCGAGAACATGCGGGCCCCCAAAGGAATCTGGTCGCCTTTTAGGCCGCGAGGGTACCCGGTCCCGTCGAAGCGCTCCTGATGGGAATAGACAATCTCGGCTGCCTCCGTCAGAAACGGGATCCGGCTCAGGATCTGGTAGCCGTGGTAACAGTGCTCCCGCATGATGGTGATCTCGTCCGGAGTCAGGGCTCCGGGCTTGGTCAGGATCTTATCCGGAATCGCCATCTTACCGATATCGTGCAAAAACGCTCCCCGAGCGATCACGTCAATCTGACTCTTGGGCAGGCCCATGGCCCGGGCGATGGCAATGGTGAACGCGGTGACGCGGCGGGAGTGGCCTTCAGTCTCCGCATCTTTTAAATCGAGGGCGCCACCCAGGGCTTCGAGAGTGATGTCGTAGGAACGCTCCAGATCAGCCAGGGTCTTCTTCAGTTGTTCCGTGCGGGCCGCTACCAGCGATTCCAGACTGGTCTGGTAGGCGCGATTCTCCAGCTTCAAACGGCGATTCTCCAGCGCCCGGCGGACGGTAGCCAAAAGCTGTTCGCGTTCGAAGGGCTTCAGCAGGTAGTCATACGCGCCATTGCGGATCGCAGCCAGTGCAACCGAAATATCGTGCACCGCCGTGACCATCACTACCGGCATTTCGGGAAAACGTTCTTTGGTTCTTTCCAGAAGACCGATGCCGTCCAGGTTCGCCATCATCAGGTCGGACAGCATGAGCTCGAAATCCTCACCGGATTCGAGCAACGCCAGCGCTTCCATCCCGGAACCCGCTTGCCGGCACTTGTAGCCCGCGGTCGTCAGCATGGAAGAGACAATCTCGCGGATGGTCTCCTCGTCGTCAACAACCAGGATGCGATCAACTGGCATGATTTTCTATTAGACTACGGCCAATTCTACCGTAGTTCCGAGATTCCGAAAGTAACCAGAAGGTCAGGGAAAGCCCATTGGCCATTCGGGGAATCGTGCTATTAAGGGAGTGAGCGCTTACCCCCCTGGTTGCGATGAATCTATTGAGCTTCTCTACCTGGCTTGCGGTGAGGGACATTACTGTCCCCGGTCTGACGTCACAGGAGTCGGCGGCCCTGCTCCTGCTGGCCGCCAGCCTGCTGGTTTTCCGCGCCTTTCGCGAGCGCTATCTGCTGATCTGGACTCTGGGCTGGCTGGCCTACTTCGTCTCTCGCTGGACCCTTGCGGAACATGCTGCCGGACCGGTCCCAACCTACCTGATCGCGATCTCACAAGCCGAGTTTGTCCTGGCGGTCTGCCTCTTCGCCGCGGCCATCTTCGTCTATACCCATGCCCGTGGGTTGCTGCTGCCCCTGATGCTGATCACGTTGACGGTCATGGGCTTTGCCGTGGGGCGCATCTGGCTCTGGCCGCAGTCGATCACCCTGCGCGTGGCCCTGGAAGTGGCCTACCGTATCGTCGCCGTAACCGCTGCCTACCGGTTGATTCGGTACCGCTGGGCGCGCTGGGAAATAGGCCCGTGGCTGCTCAGTATCAGCATGCTGTGCCTGCATCTCCAATGGGCCCCCATCACTTCACGCCTGCCGGCCGGGTCCAACCTGATGGTAAGCCTGCTTGCCGGGCTGAGCATGCTGCTCCTGGTTTTCGATGACTACAAGTTGCATATGCGCCGTTTGGGCGTAGTGAACGCGCTCACGACCAGCATCACTCGTGCACAACAGCATGGGCCCATCATGGCCACTGCCCTCGAAGAACTCAAAGGGCTCATGCGTGCCAAGGCAGCCTGGTTCCGCTTGCTCGAAGCCGATCGCATGGTGATTGCCCAGCAGATCGGGCTTTCCAATGGCTTCCTCCAGGACCGCCTATCCGTCCCCCTGGACGACGACTTTGAACGTACCCTCGGCGGCACCGTGCCGGTGGTGCTGGTGACCTCCGCCGCCTCCGAAACCGTCCGCCCCTATCTCAAGCAGGAAGGATTTCATCATGTTGTGATGGTGCCGGTGCTGGGCAAGAAGTCAGTCATCGGGACCCTGGCTCTGGGCGGCGCTCACCGCCTCCACTACTCTCCCGACGAAATGGAATTTCTCGTTACCACGGCCCACCAGTTGGGTCTGGCGGTCGAAAACCTGCGCCTGGTGGAGCAGATTCTGCGCTCCCATCGCCAGTGGACCAACACCTTCGACTCCATCCATGACCTGGTCCTGCTGCACGACTCTGAATTTCGCGTAATGAAGGCCAACCACGCGCTGCTGGAACGTCTCAACCAGGCGCCTGCCGACGTCGTGGGCCAGCTTTGCGAAGCCGTGCTCCCCCACAATCGCGGGCAGTGGAAAGGCTGTCCCTACTGTGGACATCCCGAGGAGGGCTTTCACGAAGGGCCCGATCCCGGCTTTGGTGGCTTCTCCATGGTTTCAACGTCTTCGTACGTGGAGCAGGGAAGCAAGCAGAAAGGCACCATTCACGTTGTGCGCGACACCACCGACCGGCGCATCGCCGAAGAGAAATACCGCCTGCTCTTCGAACAGGTGCAGGAAGGCGTTTTCGTGGCCACCCCGGAGGGCAAACTGCTCGATTGCAATGACGCCTTCATTCGCATGCTGGGACACGGCAGCCGCGAAGAAGTGTTGGCCCTGAACGTGGACGCCGAGCTTTACGCCTCCCACGAACAGCGTCAAGTGTTCCGGCGCGAAGTGGAACTGCACAACTACGTCCGCAACTTTGAAGTCACCCTGCGCCGCAAGGACGGCACCCTGCTCACCGCCATGGAGAGCAGTTTCGCCACCCGTAACGCGGAAGGCAAGATCGAGCGCTACCAGGGCTTCCTGCTCGATATGACGGAAAAGAAGCGCGCCGAAGACGAAATCCGCCGCCGCAACCGCGAACTCAACGCCTTGAATGCCATGGCGGTCATCGCCACCCAATCCTTCGACCTGGACGAAATTCTCAACCTCACGCTCCGCCAGGTGATCACGCTGCTTGGCGCCGAAACCGGTTCCATCTATCTCTGCGATCTGGACGAAACCACATTCCGCCGCCGCGCCGGATGGGGCCAGCGTAGTGCCGAACGCGCCCGCCTCTCCGAAGTCAAGTTCACCGAAGGCTTTGGCGAGTTGGTCACCCGCTCCCGCACCGAAGTCATCACCACCGACTACTTGCCGCATCTCCCATCCCAGGTGGCGGAATTCATTCGCGCCGACGGTCTGGCCTCCTGGATCTGGGTGTTACTGTGGGGAAAAGACATACCCATCGGCATCATGGGCATCAGCAGCCGCGAGAGCCGCGAGTACACCAGCAACGACGAAAGCCTGCTGGTTGCCATTGGCCGGCAACTATCCACCACCATTGAGAAGGTCCGCCTCTACGAGGAAACCTGCCGCGCCTATGAAGACTTACGCCGCGCCCAGGAACAATTGCTGCAAAGCGAAAAGATGTCGGCAGTAGGACAGCTGATCGCCGGCGTCGCGCATGAACTCAACAACCCGCTGACCGCCATTCTCGGCTACGCTCAGTTGCTCGAAAGTGAAGGCCTGGGAGAACGTGCGGCCGACTTCGTCAGCAAGCTCTTCAAGCAGGCCCAGCGCACTCACCGGGTAGTGCAGAACCTGCTGTCCTTCGCCCGCCAGCGCAAGCCCCAAAAAGAGCAGGTCGACATTTGCAAGGTGCTGGACGAAACCCTGGCCCTGCGCGACTACGACCTCAAGGTGAACGACATCAAAGTGGAGCGCGAGATCGAGGCCGAAATTCCGCCGGTCACCGCCGACCCTCACCAGCTTGAGCAGGTTTTTCTCAACATCATCAATAACGGCGTGGACGCCATGCTGGAATCAGGCCGCGTCGGCACTCTCAAGGTTCGGGTTTACGCGCAGGAGGGAACTGTAGTCACTGAATTTCAGGATTCCGGTCCCGGCATCAAGGAGCCGAACCGCATCTTCGATCCTTTCTACACTACCAAGAGTGTAGGCAAAGGCACTGGGCTCGGCCTCAGCATCTGTTACGGCATCATCAAGGAACACGGAGGAGACATTTCCGCGCGCAACCGGGAAGATGGCGGGGCCATCATCGAAGTGCGTCTCCCTGCTAACGACCGCGCCGGCGTTCCCGAACCCGTCTTGTCTCCTTCTTCGCGAAAGTCCGTCATCGAGGGCAGCGTCCTCCTCGTCGAAGACGAAGAGGCTGTCCTCGAATTCGAGCGCGATGTCCTGGCCGGCGCCGGAGCCAAAGTCGTAACCCTGATGAACGGCGACGAAGTGAAGGCCCGACTGCTGCAGGAATCGTTCGACGCCATGATCATCGACGGCAAGATGGCCAATGGATGGAACACCCCCGATGTTTACCGATGGATCGCAGAAAATCGCCCGGGCCTGGAAAAACACCTAATGTTCACGTTCTCCAGTGTCCTGGAGCCCGAAATCCGCTCCTTCCTGCACGACAACAACATCCCCTACCTGGTGAAACCCTTCGAGGTCGGCGACCTGATTTCGCAGGCCCGCCGCCTGCTGCAAAAAACCCAAGCCGCCGTAGCCGGCTAAAAATGTAGACGCGAGCGTCCTCGCTCGTGTCACTGTTTGTGTAGCGCCGGCGCTACAAACCTCAAAGACCTTTCCGCAGCGACCGTCCAAACGTCCGCAACGCCGCTTCATTCCGCCGATACCAAACCCAGAGCCCAAGCTTCTTGGCCTCGACCACCCCGGCCTTGGTCAGGATCGCCATATGATGAGAAATCGTAGGCTGTGACAGGTGAATGCGCTGCTCAATATCCGAAGCGCACAACCCCACGTCCTTGCCAATCGAACATCCCCCCTGTTCCTTAAGTGCACGCAAAATCCGCCGTCGGGTCGGGTCAGCGATAGCATGCAGAATACGATCCAGTTCCTGCTCCGAATGACTCATCCGCAAGCAATAAACCCCGAATCGACAGATGTCAATATACGGACGTCAGACCTCGGACCTCAGACCTATCCCTTTTGTCATCCTGAGCGAATCTGATCGTCCGCTTTGCGGACGATCAGATGAGTCGAAGGACCCCTATAAGCTGATGAGTCCGCCGCGAGCAGGTTAGAGGTATGTGAAACTTTTGTGCAGAGCCGGTAGTCAAATGGTCTGAAGTCCGACCCCCGACGCCTGAGGTCCGCCCTTGCTATTCGAAGGCAATGATCGCCGGCAACTCGAGAAACTGAAGAAGAGCGAGGGCTTGCTGCCTCCCGGCCAATCCCTGACTCTCAAATGGCCCGTCCTGCACTACGGTTCGGTGCCCAGGTTTGACCCCGAGACCTGGGACCTCCGTGTCACGGGCCTGGTTGAGTCGCCGCTCAAGCTCACTTGGAACCAGTTCAACGCTCTCCCTAAAATCCAGCACACCAGCGACTTCCATTGTGTAACTCGATGGAGCCGCTTCGACAACCGCTGGGACGGCGTGGCTTTCCGCGAACTACTGGCCCGCGTCCATCCCAAGCCGGAAGCCGCATACATCCTGGTTCACGCCGAACAGGGATTCACCGCAAACGTTCCTTTGGCCGATCTCGACCGGGAGGAAGTATTACTCGCCACTCACCACGACGGCGAGCCCCTCACCGCCGAGCACGGCTACCCGCTGCGCCTCATCGTCCCCCATCTCTACGCCTGGAAGTCGGTGAAGTGGGTGCGCGGACTGGAATTTCTCCAGCACGACACCCCCGGATTCTGGGAACAAAACGGCTACCACATGTACGGAGACCCGTGGAAAGAGCAGAGATTCAGCCGGTGAAGCGGACTTCGGGCGTCGGACGTCGGATCTCGGGCGCCGGACCTCAGACCTCGGACGTCTGACCTCACACCTCGGGTGTCATCCTGAGCGGAGCGAGAGGTTTCGCTCGCGAAACCTCTCACGGAGTCGAAGGACCCCTATAAGCTGATGAGTCCGCCCGAAGCAGATCAGAGGTAAGTGAAACTCTCGGGAAGGAAAAATAGCCAAATGGTCCGAAGCCAGAGGTCCGAGGTCTGAGGTCCGAAGTCCGAAGTCTGACGCCCGCTTCATCACTTCTTCAGTATCGGATTGTACCCATCCTTCACCAGCTGGCCGCGGGCCGTCTCCGCGTCCTTGATGTCGGCAAAAGGTCCGACCTGTACATGAAACAGTTTGTCTCCCCCCGCGCTGGCGGCGAAGGCGGCATACTGTTTTTTCTTAAGCGCATCCACCAGGGCCGCGGCATCTTCCTGCTTGCTGACCGCCGCCACCTGCACGAAATAGCTATTCTGGCCTGAGATCGCGGTGGGATCGGGAGGCGCATCGGCGTCGGCAGGTGCCCCCTTGGCCGCCGTGCTCGCGAGCGTGTCCGCGCTCTTTGCCGTCAGGTCGGCTTGCGGATCTTTCTGTTCGACCGCCTTATAGAACGTGAGATCAGAGGGTGCGCGAGCTTCAGCGGCTTTGACTGCCGTAGGACGTACGGCGGACGCGCCCGTTCCCCCTTGCAGCTCGACATTCGTCCTGCCGGAATTCTTCCCCAGCGAGAATCCCATCCCGAAGAACACGGCGCACAGCGCCACCAGTCCAAAAAACAGGGCCAGCATCTTCCCGGTGCCCAGCGTGATCTCTGTGTCCTCAGAAGCCGCCATGTATCACTCCGCCTCGCACCGCTGCATCAGCTTTTCGAGCTACCTTCATCCGGCTTGCCCAGCAGCTTCTGAATGCCGGAGAAGAAATCCACCGGAACCGGGAAGACCACGGTGGTGTTCTTCTCCACTCCGATTTCAGTCAGAGTCTGCAAATACCTTAGCTGCACGCTGACCGGTTCCTTGGCCAGCAGGGCGGCGGCATCCACCAGGCGCTGCGCGGCCGAGAATTCGCCCTCCGCATGAATGATTTTGGAACGCTTTTCCCGTTCCGCCTCGGCCTGCTTGGCCATGGCCCGTAGCATGGACTCGGGCATGTCCACCTGTTTGACTTCCACGTTCGTCACCTTAACTCCCCAGGGCGCGGTGTGCGTGTCCAGGATGCTCTGCAGCCGCAGATTGATCTTTTCGCGATGGGCCAGCAGCTCGTCCAGCTCCTGTTCGCCGAGCACGGAACGCAACGTAGTTTGTGCGAACTGGGAAGTCTGGTACACGTAATTGGAAACTTCAACCACCGCCTTGCGTGGATCAATCACCCTCAGAAAAATGACGGCATTTACCTTGAGAGTGACGTTGTCGCGCGTGATGATGTCCTGCGGCGGGACTTCCATCGCTTCCTGGCGAAGCGAAATGCGCACCATGCGATCAATCGGAGCGAACACCAGGATCACGCCCGGGCCTTTTTCGTGCCCCAGCAGCCGGCCCAGACGAAAGATCACGCCCCGTTCATATTCGGCCAGGATCTTGATCGAGCTGAAGAGGTACAAAACCACAACGATAGTAACGATGGCCGAGAACGAAAGACCCATTGGGAAACCTCCGCGCCTGAACCTCAGGAACGCTTCTGTTGTACCGAAACCTCTTTAAGCATACGACATCTCTCCGGGGAGGGGAGTGCCTCGTATGATGCCAACATAAGACTCAGACCATGCTCGCTGCCGGAGCGCGCTCCACAGCCGCTGATGGTTCCACCCGCAACTGCAACCCGTCCACGGCAATTACCACCACCGTCTGCCCGGCAGGCACACCGCTTGAGGACACGGCATCCCACAGCTCGCCATGCACAAACACCTTCCCGCGTGGTGAGAGAGTCGTCTCCGCAATGCCAACCTCTCCTACCAGTCCCTGCGCTCCGGTCGTTACCTTGTTGGCCCGCGCCCTCAAAGCAATGCTCATGAGGAACACTGTGATCCCGCCCAGCGGAATACTCACGGCCAGCGCGGTCAGCAGGTGAACCCTCATTTCCGGAATGGGAGCGTCCACCAGCAGCAGTCCACCCAAGATCATGGTGACCATCCCGCCCATCGCCAGAACTCCATGGGTGGCAAATTTGGCTTCTAGCGC